>Ga0310696_10002575_pt1 | contig 23763 bp, 17 predicted proteins | sample AusTroGonzalo_MG_4_FD_203885 | JGI IMG/M metagenome (GOLD analysis project Ga0310696, IMG submission 203885) | Bovine rumen microbial communities from tropical cattle in Woodstock, Queensland, Australia - Gonzalo_02 (v2) (version 2) | ecosystem: Host-associated > Mammals > Digestive system >...
CTTTATCAGACGATGACAGCCCTGGCTGAACAGTTGCCCGTGGAACTGGTGAACCAGTATGCTCAGCAGATCATTAGCATCGACGGCAAGAACCTCGTGGCCTTCTATATGGAACAGGAGAAGGACGGCAAGACCTATATTACTGCCGATGCCATGAAGAAGGGTACCGAGGCCGTTCGTACAGAGACACTCACCGCCTGGGTGGACAACGTGAAGGAGGAGCCCCTGATTGCCCAGATGCCCGAAAAGGGAAAGATTGTGAAGGAAACCGAGAACAAGACACTCGGCTATCAGGAACTGACACTCTCGAACGGTGCCCGCGTGATCCTGAAGAAGACCGACTTCAAGGATGACCAGGTGATGATGCAGGCTGAGGCCAAGGGCGGCATGTCGCTCTTCGGCAAGGCCGACGACATGAATGTGCAACTGCTCTCAATCGTGCCTTCGTACAGTGGACTGGGCAACTTCCTGAAGTCGGAACTCGACAAGGCCCTCGCCGGCAAAGTGGCTTCGGTGAGCATCAGTGTGGCCGAAAACCGCCAGTATATCTCCGGACAGTCGACACCGAAGGATCTGGAGACGCTCTTCCAACTGTTCTACCTGATGATGACCGACGTGAAGAAAGACGAGAAGTCGATGGCCTCGTTTGTCAACCTGATGCAGACAGCCCTGAAGAACAAGGATCTGAACCACGAGATTGTGTATCGCGACTCGGTGGCCAGTGTGCAGAACTGTGGCAACCCCCTCTATCTCACCCCCAGCATAGACGATATCCAGCGCTTCGACTACGACCGCACACTAGAGATGATCAAGCAACTGTATGGCAACGGTGGACAGTTTACCTATACCATCGTGGGTAACTTCGACGAGCAGCAGGTGCGTGATCTGCTGGAGCAGTATATCGCCCCGCTGCCTCAGGGTACACCTGTGAAGGCCAAGGAGATACGTACCTTCTTCAGAGGCAACCCCATATGCAACTTCACCCGTAAGATGGAGACACCTCAGGCCCAGACCACAGAAACCTGGCTCAACGACAAACTGCCTTACACCAAGGAGAATGTCATACTGATGCGGATGGCCTCGCAAATCATGACGCGTATCTACGACCGTACCATCCGTGAGGAGGAGAGTGCCGCCTACAACGTCGGTGCAGCAGGCTCCATCAGTCTGAATGGCGACAAGCCCGTCTTCCTGTTCTCTGCCGCCGCACCTACCAATCCTGACAAGCAGAAGATTGCCCGCGACCTGATGCTGAAGTATATAACGGAGGCTACACAAAAGATCAGCGATACCGACCTGAACACGGTGAAGGAGATTATGCTGAAACAGGCTGAAGACAACAACCGCGAGAACGGCCATTGGATGAACGTGCTCACAGAATGGACGGCTGAGGGCGTGGACCTGCAGACGAACTATGCAGAGACCGTGAAGGCCGTGACCGCACAGAAGGTGCAGAAGTTCATCGCCGACATCATCAATGCTGGCAACCATGCCTCAATCGTGATGATGCCAGCGCAATAAGCCAACAATATCTAAATAGGTAACTTCAAGAGGAATCGTGCTCCACCGCTATACTGCGTGTCGAGCACGATTTCTCCATTCAGGAGGGTGGCCAGACGACGGCAGAGTGGCAAGCCAAGACCCAGGCCCTCTCTGAACTCATTGACCTTCATAAACGGCTCGAACACGCGTTCCCGATTGTCGGGCGTGATGCCACAACCCGTATCTGTCACATAGAATTCCATGAAGCGGCTGTTGAGTTGCTGACAACCGATGGTGATGGTGCCCTGCTCCGTAAACTTGTCCGCATTATGAAGCAGTTCGCCAAGAATCTTCAAGACGGCATTCCTGTCGGTGGTCAGACGGATATCGCGCTCTGCGGTCTCTATGTTCAGCATCACATCGTCACGCTGCTTGAACAACACATTGCCAACCGCCTCATGACAAAGCATGTTGGCAGTAACCATGTCTTCACGGGGAATCTCACTTACCTTCTCGAGAGCCGAGGTCATCGACCAGTTGTCGATAATCGTGGAGATGATATAGCCGTTGTACAGCATATCCCTCGACAGCATCAGCCGTTCCTCTTCACTCATCTGACGGTGGTTCTCACGCAGGATCTGTGCAAAGCCGTTGATGATGTTGAGCGGAGTGCGGATCTGGTGCGACATATCCTGGATAAAGGCTGCCTTACGCTTGTCGGATGCCTCCGCCAGACCCTTGGCCTCTGTCAGTTCCTGGTTGCGCTGCTTCGACTCCGCCTTCATCCGTTCCAGATTAGCCACATAGTTGGAAAGCGAGGCCTGCATCGTAGAGAAACTGTTCTGCAACAGTCCGATATCATCCTTGCGACGGGTTTTCGGAATAGGAGTATTGAAGATGCCCTTGGCCATATCATGGGTGGTCGTAGCCAACATCTGCAGACGTGCCACATTGCGGCGCACAACAAAATAGCAGAAGGTCCACAGCAACAGCAGTCCGAAGATGACGATGGTGACGACGATATAGATCAGTTGGTAATAGCCCTTGAAGATTTCGCTTTTGGGACAGACAATGGCCAGTTTCCAGTCGGTATGGGGCAATTGGTTCTCAAACACCATGTTACGGTGATAGTCAATTTTCGCTTCTTTCCCAACATCCGCCCTACTCGAGGCCATCTGATGGCCCCTGCTGTCGTAGAGAACGAAGTAACTTTCCGTGAAGGGTCGTTCCTCAGAGAGTTCTTGCGTGAGTTTGCGCAGCGAGATATCAGACGAGATGACGCCGATATTACGCCCATCGGCCGTTACAAGGGGTTTGCAATAGGATATGATCAGTCCACGATTGTTGCCCGTGATATCGTTGCTGTCGGAGAAGGGATCAATCCAAAGAGCCTTGCCGCGTAACATCGGGAGACTATACCAATCCATACCGAAATAGAAATAACTCTCGTTACCCTCCTGTTCCGTCTCAATCTGACCCTCGTCACTCCTCGATGAATAAGCGGAGAAGAACCTTCCCTGACTCTTGAAGAAATATGGCTCGAGGGCAATACTGCAACCGTCGAGTATCGGGTTCAGTTCCACCATGTTGCGCGAGAACTGCAGTAGCGCTTCGGGCTGGAGATTCTCAAGCACCTGCCATTCGGTATTATGCGTGGCCACCTCCACCTCACCGAGCAGGATTGTCATGCGCTGCGTGACATTGTTGAGCACCTGCGTTGCCTGTGAGATAGCAGCCTGTTTGGTGGCAGAACGAGAACGATAGAACAGTTCTCCGATGGCCACGACAAACACAATGGCGGCTATCACCACGATGCTCAGACTGAGACGTAGCGCAAACGAACGGCGTATCTGTTTGACAATGATGTTCATGAGGCTTCGTCGTTTTGGTGGGTTTTATCCTGGGCCGCACGCAGGAGTTCGTTCAGCAGTTCGCCCACCTGGTTGGTGTCGTTGTTAATCTTATCGACCATGGCGTCCATATAGTCGTCGGTCATCGTCTGATATTCCTCACAGATGGTGCGGGAGACAGCCGAGATATCAGCCACAGGTCCGGACATGCGCTTCGTCATCTTATGAAGCACCGCATTCCTCACACGTTCCTCCTCCTTGACCTGCTCATAAGCCTCCTGCAACTCCGTATAGCGTGCTTCAAGCACCGCCGACTGCTGGCGCACCTTAGTGATGTAACTACCCAGCGACTGTTGCATGGCCTTGAAACGACGCCGCAGTTGTCCGATCTCGTCTTCCCGTTTGCTATCGGGAATCTCACCCGTAAACTCATGTTGGGCCATCTGGCGAGTGGAATCGACCAACTTCTGTAGCGGACGCACACTACGTGACACGATATACCAAGTGCTCAACAGCAACAGCAGCAGACCGATGGCCGTCACCAACTGCACGGTACGTTTCAGTTGGTGGAAAGCAGCGTAGATATCACCCTCCGGACAGACCATCGCCACACTCCAGCCTGTATTCTTGAAAGGTTTGAAGAACACATGCGACAACTCACCATTGATAGTCATCGTGCGATAACCACTCTCACCGGCAATCATCGCCTCACGCAGGCTCTCAAGCATCGGGTCAGCATCACGCTGCGAACTGGCAAAAACGCTCGCATGGGAGGAATGGGTGCTGTCGGTGGGCACGAGGAAAGTGCCGCCCTTACCTAACAGAATGGTGTAGGAATGGGGGAAAGGTTTGGTGGCAGAGACGGTATCGGAGAACCAGTCGAGTGTGATGTCTACAGAGAGAATGCCGACCAGTTTTCCCGCTTTGTCGTGGATAGGCTGACTGTACGACGAGAAGATGTCCTGAACGATGATACCCACTGTGGCATTTTCCTGATAGGGCTCTGTCCAATAAGGACGGTTCAGATTCTTGGCCTTCTGATACCAGTCCTTCGTGTGATACTGGTAGGATTCTGCCCCCTCGTTTTCTGTCTGGATGCTGTCGCCATTGTTATAGGAATAAGCCGAGAAATATTTGCCTTTTTCCTTGTAATAGAAAGGTTCGAACGAGATACTGCAACCATCGATATCGGGGTTGTTTTCCAAAATCCGACGACTATATTCAAACATCTTGTCAGGCTCATCGAGGTTGCTTTCGATTACCCTTAGCATATTGTTGGCGGCAACCTCTACGGCACGCAAGGTGTTGTCGATATGCAGGACGGTGCCTTCGAGTGTCTGACGGGCCACACCTAAGGTATCCCTACGCACATGACCCCGCGATTCTGTAAACATGATAGTCAATGCCGCCAGGAAGATGGCGGTCACCACGAGCACCGTCCATACACTCAGACGGGCCGATAAGGACCTGCGATAATCTTTCAAACTCTTCATCGATATGGGTCTGACGATAATGGCATCGGCAGGTTGCTTCAATAGCAATGAATACTTACTTATCGGGGCAAAGATAGGCAAAATATCTGAAAATACCAAGAAAAAGCGTAATTTTGTGTATGAATTTTGGAAATCTTCCTTTTTTTTCGTAACTTCGCAACCCAAACCAATACAGATAGGATTATGTCGAACGAACAACAATCCAACATCAGAATCATCCGCAATGAGAAGTTTGGTGGCGAGCGACCTCTGTTTGCCACCCACAACCTAAGATTGGAAAATGTAACCATTACCGATGGTGAATCAGGCATCAAGCAATGTCAGAATATCGAGGCCTACGACTGCAAGTTCTATGGCAAATATCCTTGGTGGCATGTCGATGGGGCCAAGATTGAGAACTGCTATTTCGCTGAAGGCTCCCGCTCGGCCATCTGGTATACCAACGACCTGGTGATGATCAACTCACGTATCGACGGGCCGAAATTCTTCCGTGAGATGAAGAACCTGACACTCGAGAACGTGGAGATCACCGATGCCGATGAGACTTTCTGGAAAGTGGACGGCATCCGCATCAAGAACGTGAAACTGCACGGGGGCACCTACCCTTTCATGTTCTCAAAGAATATCTATGTCGACGGTCTTGAGAGCGACTCGAAATATGTCTTCCAATACTGTAAGAATGTAGAGATTCACCATGCAAACATCCTGACAAAAGACTCTTTCTGGGAGTGTGAGAATGTCACCATCTATGACTCTACCCTTGATGGCGAGTATCTGGCCTGGCACTCGAAGAACGTCAGATTAGTGAACTGTCATCTCGCCGGAGAACAACTGCTCTGCTATACCGACAACCTGGTGCTCGAAAACTGCACCATCGACCCCATGTGCGACCGTATGTTTGAGTATTCCACCGTCAGGGCCGACATCCGCGGACATATCGAGCATATCAAGAATCCCACATCCGGCCATATCGTTGCCGACAGCATCGGCAGCATCACCATCGATGAACATGTACGGAAGCCGAATGATTGTGTGATAGAGAAAAGAAGTTAAAGGGAAGTTAAAAGGAAGATAAAGGGAAGTTAAAAGGACAATAATTATGAAGGAATACGATTTTGATGAATTGATAGAGCGCAGCGGAACAGGCTGTGTAAAATGGGATGAGATGAATGATCCCGATATCATTCCCTTGTGGGTGGCAGACATGGACTTCAAGGCAGCACCTGCTATCCTTAAGGCGGTGAAGAAACGGGCTGAACATGGTGTTTTCGGCTACACGGTTGTCGGAGACGCATATTATGAGGCCATCATATCGTGGTTTCAGCGTCGACATGACTGGACCATCCATCGCGAGGAAATCCTCTATACCACAGGCGTCGTGCCAGCGATGAGTGTCGCCATCAAGGCACTTACTACGCCTGGGGAGAAAGTACTCATCCTCTCGCCCGACTACAACTGTTTCTTCTCCTCCATCCGCAACAACGACTGTCAGGTGCTCGAGACCATCCTGCGCCGCACAGGCGATACCTTTGAAGTGGATTGGGACGATTTCGAAGCGAAATGTGCCGATGAGAAGACCACCGTCTTCCTGCTCTGCAACCCCCACAACCCCTGTGGTCGTGTATGGACCAAGGCAGAACTTATGCGGATGAACGAAATCTGCATGAAGCATGGTGTGAAAGTGGTGAGCGATGAGATTCACTGCGAACTCGTCATGCCTGGCTATCAGTTCCAGCCTTTCGCAGCCGTCAGCGAACAATGTCGTCAGAACAGCGTCATCCTCAATTCACCTTCCAAGTCGTTTAATATTGCCGGTCTGCAGGCAGCCAATATCATCTGTTCCCGACCAGATTGGCGCCATCGGTTGGATCGTGCCATCAACATCAACGAGGTTTGCGACCTGAATCCCTTCGGACCGGTGGGCCTCATCGCGGCCTACAACAAGAGTGAAGACTGGCTCGATGCTCTCAATGCCTATCTCTGGGACAACTATCAGACCTTGTGCGACTTTGCCGTACGCCACCTGCCCCAATGGAAAGTCTGCCGTTTGGAGGGTACCTATCTCCCCTGGGTCGACATCACTGCCACAGGCATGACCTCACTAGCCTATTGCGACCATCTGCTCAGCGAGGCCAAGGTCCGTGTAAACCCCGGCACTATGTACGGTCCTCACTCCGGCGAAGGCTATATCCGCTTGAACATTGCCTGTCCACGCTCCCGTCTTCTCGAAGCGTTGGAGCGAATCAAAAAGAATAATCCCCCCGCATAGCGGAGGGATTTTTTGTGATTTGTTTGGCTTTTCTCTCGTTTTTTCGTACCTTTGCACCCAAAAATAAGCGAGACATGAAGAAATTATATATCGAGACATACGGTTGTCAGATGAATGTGGCAGACTCTGAGGTGGTGGCTTCGGTGATGCAAATGGCCGGTTATGAGTCCACAGAGAATCTGGAGGAAGCCGACGCCGTATTTCTGAACACCTGTTCGGTAAGAGACAATGCTGAGCAAAAGATTTATCACCGATTAGAAGCACTTGCAGCCATCCGCCGCAAGCGTCCTTTGATTATCGGCGTATTGGGATGTATGGCTGAGAGGGCACAGCAGGATTTGTTGGAGAATCATCATGCCGACCTGGTTGCAGGCCCCGATGCCTATCTGAGCCTGCCCGACCTGATTGCACAGGCGGAGACGGGTCATAAGGCTATGAACATTGAACTGTCGACGACAGAAACCTATAGGGATATCGTACCCCAACGTATCGGACTGGGACATAAGATTGGTGGCTTCGTCAGTATCATGCGTGGCTGTAACAACTTCTGCCACTATTGTATCGTGCCCTATACCCGAGGACGCGAAAGAAGCCGCGACGTAGAAAGCATCCTCAAAGAAGTGAGAGATCTGAGAGACCGTGGGTTCAAGGAGGTGACATTATTGGGACAGAATGTGAATTCGTATGCACTTCCAGATAATCCTGAAGTACCGGATTTTCCTGCCCTGCTGCGTCGTGTGGCGGAGGAAGCGCCTGAGATGAGAGTGCGCTTTACCACCTCACACCCGAAGGACATGAGCGACGAGACACTACGGGTCATCGCTGAGATGCCGAATGTCTGCAAGCATATCCATCTGCCTGTACAGAGCGGTTCTGACAGGATTCTGAAACTGATGAACCGCAAATATACCCGTGAGTGGTATATGGACCGTGTGAATGCCATCCGACGGATCATCCCTGATTGCGGACTGTCGACTGACATCTTCGTGGGCTACCACTCCGAGACCGAGGAGGATCACCAAATGAGCCTCAACCTGATGCGCGAGGTGGGCTACGACTCTGCCTTTATGTTCAAATACTCAGAGCGCCCGGGTACTTATGCCTCAAAGCATCTGCCCGATGATGTACCTGAGGAGGAGAAGATTCGCCGACTGAACGAGTTGATTGCTTTGCAGACAGATATCTCTGCCCAGCAGAACAAGAAAGACGAGGGCAAGGAGTTCGATGTGCTGGTGGAGGGCTTTTCAAAGCGTTCGCACGAGCAACTCTGTGGCCGCACGGAGCAGAATAAGATGGTGGTGTTCAACAAGAATGGCCACCATATCGGAGAGACTGTCAAAGTGAAAATCACAGGATCAACCAGTGCAACATTATTAGGAGAGGCATTATGAAGGAGTTTTTGAACGTATTGAGACGGTTCGTGCCGCCATACAAGAAATACTTGGTGCTGTCGGTGATATTTAATATCCTATCGGCCATCCTCAACATCTTCTCGTTTGCTGCCCTGATTCCCATCCTACAGATTCTTTTCCAGACAAGTGACGCAGAGACAGCCACCAGTCTGATGGCCTGGGACTGGAGCAACATCCAAACTGTGCTGATGAACAACATGAACTACTACGTAAATGGTCTCATCGCCGAGTGGGGACAGACCACCACGTTGCTGCTCATCGGTCTTTTCCTGGCTGTCACCACCTTCCTGAAGACAGGCGCCTATTTCCTCTCTGCCGCCACCATCATCCCAATCCGTACTGGTGTGGTACGTGACATCCGCAACCAGGTATACCAGAAGATTACCTCGCTGCCCTTAGGTTTCTTTTCAGAAGAACGTAAAGGCGACATCATCGCCCGTATGAGTGGCGATGTGCAAGAGATAGAGAACTCCATTATGTCGAGTCTGGAGATGCTCTTCAAGAACCCCATTCTCATTATCAGTTATTTTGCTGCCCTGTTGTTCATCTCGTGGCAATTGACACTCTTCACATTGACCATCGTCCCCATCATGGGTTGGTTTATGGGTTGGGTAGGCCGTAAGTTAAAACAGGATTCCATCAAGGCCCAGGCCCTTTGGAGCGACACGATGAGTCAGGTGGAAGAAACACTCGGCGGTCTGCGCATCATCAAGGCCTTCTGTGCCGAAGGAAAGATGAACCGTCGTTTCGACCAGATCAACACGGCCTATCGCAACGACATCATGCGAGTGAACATCCGCCAGTCATCGGCTCATCCCATGAGCGAGTTCCTGGGCACCATCATGATTGTAATCGTACTATGGTTCGGCGGTGTGCTCGTCCTCAACACCCACACACTTTCGGGCCCAATCTTCATCTATTACATGGTGATGCTCTATTCTATAATCAATCCCTTGAAAGACTTCTCAAAGGCCGGCTATAACATCCCCAAGGGTCTGGCATCTATGGAACGTGTCGACAAGATCCTGATGGCGGAGAACACCATCAAGGAGATTCCCCACCCCAAGCGTCTGCCCAGTTTCGAACATCAGATAGAGTTCAGGAATGTGAGTTTCAGATATGGTGAGCAGTGGATATTGAAAGATATCAATCTGACCATTCCCAAAGGTAAGACCATTGCCATCGTAGGACAGAGCGGCAGCGGTAAGTCGACACTCGTCGACCTCATCCCCCGCTACTACGACGTGCAGGAGGGTGAGGTGCTCATCGACGGCATCAACGTGAAGGATCTGGGCATCAACGACCTCCGCCAACTCATCGGCAATGTGAACCAAGAGGCCATCCTCTTCAACGACTCTTTCCGCAACAACATCTCCTTTGGTGTCGATAATGCCACACAGGATCAGATCGAGGAAGCCGCCCGCATCGCCAATGCCTACGATTTTATCATGGCCTCAGAGGCAGAGTTTGACACCAACATCGGCGACCGAGGCGGACGGCTCTCCGGTGGACAGCGCCAACGTGTGAGCATCGCAAGAGCCATTCTGAAGAACCCGCCCATCCTGATTCTCGATGAGGCCACTTCGGCACTCGATACGGAGAGTGAGCGACTGGTACAGGATGCCCTGGAACGGTTGATGAAGACCCGTACAACGGTAGCAATCGCCCACCGTCTGTCGACTATCAAGAATGCCGACGAGATCTGTGTGCTGCATGAGGGACGCATTGTGGAGCGCGGCACCCACGACGAACTGCTGGGTATCGACGGATACTATAAGAAATTGAACGATATGCAGTCGTTATGAAACAACGAGCGCTATATCTCTTAAAAACCTTTTTGCTGACGGTAGTGATATTCATCATTGCCAAGGTGGCTTTTATGGTCTGCAACTATAGCGAACATCCTTTCACCGCGGGCGACATCTTCAACGTCATCGTCCATGGTCTCACCCTTGATCTCAGCACATCGCTCTACTTCCTCATCCTTCCCTTCCTTGTTGTTCTAGTCAGCATTTTCTGGCACAAAGGGAATATACTGACCATAATCCTAAACGCATACCATCTTGTCATAGCCTTCGCCCTTGCTTTGACATTTGTCGCCGACACAAGTCTTTACAGGTTCTGGCAATTCAAACTCGATGCATCATGTCTGCAGTATCTGGACACACCTACTGAGGCGATGGCCAGTGTGTCGACGGGCTATCTTTTAATCAGACTGGTCATCATAGTCATTCTCACCATTCTGTTTTATCTGGGCTATGCACGGCCTCATCTTCACCTGTGCCCCTCCCGTCATCGCCTTACGGAATCGTTTGTGGCCCTGATCTGCATTCCCCTTATCATTGTTGGCATCAGAGGAGGTCTGGATGAGTCAACCACCAATATTGGTCAGGTATACTATTCACAGAAGCAATTCCTTAATCACTCTGCTGTCAATCCTGTCTTCAGTTTCCTGTCATCATTTGAGAAGACGGCTTCCAACATTATTGACTACGATTTCTATGCAGATGGTCAGTGGCAGGAGATGACAAACGGACTTTACCCGACGAGCTCCGTCGATACCGATACATTACTCCAAACAACCCGTCCTAATGTCATTATCATTCTCATGGAGAGTGCTGGAGAGGTGGTTTCAGAATATATGTCCCGACTACAGCAATTGAAGTGTGAGGGCATCAGTTTTGATAACTGTTATGCCAATTCATGGCGTACGGATCGGGGAACGGTATGCACCTATAGCGGCTACCCGTCGTTTCCAACTTCCTCTGTGATGAAGATGCCGAATAAGACGCGCCTGCTACCAGGTCTTGCTGCATCACTACAGAAGGAAGGCTACGACACGCATTATCTTTATGGTGGCGACATCAACTTCACCAATATGCGAAGTTATCTGATAGCAGGTGGCTTCCAGACTTTGAAGTGGAAGAACGACTACCCAGCCGATGAGCAAAGAACATCCAAGTGGGGGGTACAGGATGGAATCACCTTTAAAACCCTTCTACAAATGGCGACCACAGAAAAGAATCCGTATCTAATCGGTTTCTCTACGTTGAGTAGTCACGAGCCATGGGATGTGCCCATCAAAAAATACGATGATGAGGTGGCGAATGCATTCTACTATCTCGACCAATGTATCGGAGCATTTGTCGACGAATTCAAGCAGAAACCCCAATGGCAGAATACGCTGATTGTCCTGCTGCCAGATCACAGCATCGACTATCAAGATGTTCATCAGGATTCCATCCTACGCAACCAGATTCCTATGGTATGGATTGGTGGTGCTGTAAAGGCACCTCGTCGCATCAGCACCATCTGTAATCAGACGGATTTGGTAGCCACCTTGCTGGCTCAGATGCAGTTGCCTCACGAAACTTTCCGCTGGAGTCGTGATGTGCTGAGCCGGTCATATCAGTATCCATTTGCCATGCATACTTACCGCAACGGCTTCTGTGTGGTGGACTCTACGGGGTTGATGGTCTACGACTTCGATTCCAACCGCATCGTGACAGACAAGAGTACTGACAGTCAAAGACTGGAACGTATGGGTAAGGCCATCCTACAGGCAACCACCAATGACTTAAAATCGATAAGTACAGAATAAGATATGAAGGACTTTCGTAAAATAGGATTGCTCTCGCCCATCGTGGCAACACTCATTAATCTGCTTATCGCCTATGTGGGTTATTTCATAGCACGCATGGTCTATCTGCTGGAAAACTGGAGTTTCTTCTCTCAGAATCTGGACTTTGGTCATCTGATGGAAATGCTGAAAGGCGGACTGGTATTTGACACCAGTGCCATTCTGGTGACTAACATTCCCTATATCGTGCTGATGCTATTCCCGCTGCATCAGAAAGAAACACGTTTTTACCAACAGTTGTGTAAGTGGGTTTACATCGTCATCAACGGACTGGCATTGGCTGTGAATCTTTGTGATGCCGTTTATTTCCGCTTTACCATGCGTCGCACCACGACTACCGTATTCAGCGAGTTCTCGAACGAAAGCAATCTGGGCGGTATTTTCCTTACAGAAACATTACGCCACTTCTATTTGGTACTGGTATTTGCATTGGTAGTTTGGCTCATGTATCGCCTTTATCGCACAACCGGTCTTGACAAACGCAGGCTCAGTTGGTGGCGATATGATCTCGTGACATTACTCTCACTGGCAGCACTGGCACCTTTTGTAGTGGCAGGCATCCGCGGCGGCTTTACGACTGCAGTTCGTCCCATTACCATCTCAAACGCCAACCAGTATGTAGACCGTCCTGTTGAGGCCGCCTTAGTATTGAATACACCGTTCTCACTCTATCGCACTATTGGGAAATCTGTCTTTGTAGTGCCCGACTATTTTAGCGATACGAAAGAGATGGAGGGCATCTATACACCGATACATGTGCCATCCGACACCATGCCAATGACGAAGAAGAATGTCGTGGTGCTGATTGTCGAGAGTTTTGGACGTGAATACATCGGTGCCTTGAACAAGACGTTGGAGAATGGAACATACAAAGGCTACACCCCCCATGTCGATTCGCTCATCGCGAAGAGTATCACCTTCAGTCATACCTACTGCAACGGTCGTAAGAGCATCGACGGTATGCCGAGCATTTTGTCAAGCATTCCCATGTTCGTGGAACCCTTCTTCCTGACCCCCGCCTCGATGAACCATGTAAGCGGCATCGCCTCCCTCCTTGCAGCAGAGGGATATCAGACAGCCTTCTTCCATGGTGCCCAACGCGGTTCTATGGGTTTCCAAGCCTTCTCACGCGCCACAGGCTTCCAGGAATACTACGGCCGTGAAGACTTCGATGCAGACACACGTTTTGATGGTGACCAGGATTTCGATGGTACATGGGCCATCTGGGACGAACCCTTCCTGCAATACTACGCCACGAAAATGTCGGAGATGAAGGAACCCTTCATGACGGCGGTTTTCACCGCCAGCAGCCATCATCCCTATGTGGTGCCTGACAAGTACAAGGACATATATCCTGAGGAAGGCATCATCATTCACAAGTGTATCCGCTATACCGATATGGCCATCGGCAAGTTCTTTGAGAAGGTCAGTCACGAGCCCTGGTTCAACAACACCATCTTCGTACTTACCAGCGACCACACCAACCTCTCTGATCACGCCTTCTATGAGACGGACCTGGGTGGTTTCTGCTCACCTATTATCATCTATGAGCCAGGCAATCCTGCATTCCAACCAGAGGTACAGGACAAGATAGCCCAGCAGATAGACATCCTTCCTACACTAATGGGAATGCTACACTATTCAAAACCTTATTTCGGTTTTGGTATCGATGTACTGAACACCCCTGCAGAAGAGACCTGGGCTGTGAACTATCTGAATGGCGTCTACCAATACGTGAAACAAGATCATGTGTTGCAGTTCGACGGACATCAGACCAAGGCTGTCTATGCCCTCAACGACTCGCTGATGCGCCATAATATACAGGGCCAACTACCCCAGCAACAGCAGATGGAACGCGAACTGAAGGCTATTATTCAACAATATATGTCTCGGATGATTCAAGACCAGTTGTTACCTTAACAAAAACGGTAACAACATCTTTCATCAAAGGATATGACGGAAAAGGTGGTCGAACGAATCAAAGCAATCTTCTTGCAGAGGTTTCTCGACATCCATAATCCAATAAAGGGGAACATTCCGATACATGGAGGCTACCAGTGTGAACGTGCTGGGAGGACCAATTAAATAGTGACAGCGAGACAACAGATACATATCTTCTGCAGGATTGCCGGCAGGGAAGATTACGGTAGTGCCTGCTAGTTTCTGAATAAACTTCTCTTTATCAAGTGCATTGTCATTGCCACAGATAAAGACCACTGTACGCTGATCAGGATGCAACGCGAGAAACTGACGGATGCAATGAAGATACTGTTCATCGGAATAGAAATACTTGCCATTGTTCCAAGTGCGGTAATCCCCACGACGGATATGGACACCCAGCCACTGGTCGGCAACAGGCATCTCATCGAGACGGGCATCAACAGGCTTCGTAACATTCTCCTTGAAGGCAAAAAGATTTAGGATCTCCGACTTGTATTTCAGGAACAGGTCATACCAATGAGCATACCATCCCGTTACCATCACCATCTTCTTTGTCAGCATCAGTTGCTCTGCCTGACTATAATCGGTATCCTCTTCCTCAAAACTGACTGTTGGGATTATTCCCCATTTGGCAGCATACTTGGCAAAGACGTAGGTCAGGAAACGATGGTATCGGGTATCACAGATGTGAAACCATGGGTATTTATAGGCGAAACGCATCGACATGGTCTTCCTGCCATGTTCCCGTCCCCAGGCATAAACATGCCCATACTGCAGCATGTTATTGGCCATCCGTCCCTTATCATGTACAAATATCATTTTTCTTCTCTATTCGGATTTCGGATGCAAAAATACGAAAAAAGAAATGAATCACTCACAATTATCCCGTTTTTTTTGGGATTATCAGAATTAAATCGTATCTTTGCATGGATTTCATGAAGTATGATTTAAAACAGCGAAGCATCCATGTACTATCTTGTCTTCACATTCTGGTATGCCCTCTCTCTGCTCCCTCTGCGCGTACATTATGCCATATCGGACATACTCTATCTGATCATCTACCATTTGATCGGCTATCGCAAGGCTGTTGTCAGGAAGAACCTAGTCACTTCCTTCCCAGATAAAAGTGAAGCGGACATTCAAAAGATAGAGAAAGGCTTTTACCATTGGTTCTGCGATTATATTGCTGAAACGGTGAAGATGTTTTCTATGTCCCCTGACGAGATGCGTCGTCGCATGAGATTCGAAGGGATAAAACAGGTCAATCAGGATTTTATCGACGGGAAGAGTGTCACCGTCTATCTGGGACATTATTGCAATTGGGAATGGGTGAGTTCACTGCCCTTAAACCTGAATGCAGAAGGTACTGCCGCACAACTATACCACCCTATAGAGAACAAGGCTTTCGACCGTCTGTTCCTGCGTTCCCGTTCCCGTTTTGGAGCCGTGTCGCTGGAGATGAAAGAGGCCTTCAACATTCTCAGAGGCTGGCAGAAAGAGGGAAAGCACTCCGTGACAGGCTATATCTCTGATCAGGTACCAGGCTATAGCAGCATGCACTACTGGCCTACCTTCCTGAACCACGAGACACCCACCTACACAGGAGCCGAACGAATTGCCCGACTGCTGAAGACCTCTGTCTATTACTTCGACATCTACCGTCCACGAAGAGGCTATTATGTGGCGAAGGTGGTCAAGATCTGTGACAATCCTCAGGAGATGGAGAAGTTCGCTATCACAGAGAAATTCTACCGTTTATTGGAGGAGAGCATCAAACGCGCCCCGGAATACTGGCTATGGAGTCATAACCGTTGGAAAAGACAATGGAAGGATTTCGTAGAATATTTCCCTGACGAACAAGAACGTAAGCGTATTCTCAACAAATTATAATTATATGAAAATCGGTATCTTATATATAGGCATTGGCCGCTATTCATGTTTTTGGAAAGAGTTCTATCAGAGTTGTGAAGCGTTCCTGCTGCCAGAGGCAGAAAAGCATTATTACGTATTCACCGACAATGAGAAGGATTTTGAAGGGGATGAACGGGTAGAGGTATTCCATCAGGATGATATGGGCTGGCCCTGCAACTCGCTGTTGCGTTTCAAGATGTTCAATCGAATCAAGAATCGGCTTGAAGGACATGACTATCTCTTCTTCTTCAATTCCAATGCCAAGTTCACATCTCGCATCTTACCACAAGACATCCTGCCTGAGGAAGAAGACTATGCTGCCCTTTGCATCGAAGACAATCCGGAGAAAATGTCGTTTGAACCTCGCAAAGAATCGGCTGCCTATGTTTCCAAGGACCAAGCACACTATTATTACTCTGGCGCACTGAATGGCGGCAAGTGCAAGGCTTACCTTCATCTGATTGAAACCTGCGAGACGATTGTCGATACAGACCTACGCAACGGTCTGATGCCTTTATGGCATGATGAGTCTGTGCTGAATCGCTATCTAGTGGACAAGCATGTGAAAGTCATGTATCGTAACATGGGGAAACCTGCCAACTGGAAGGAACCACAAGATGCCAAAATCATCCTGCGCCGTAAAGAAGATGTCCTTGGACGTGGCTGGTTACGCCACTATAAGGGCAGAGAACATACCAATACGTGGTTCAGGAAATTACTTCGTAGTATCGGACTTGTCAAGTGACGACTCGTATTTCTTGGCTAAGAAGACAAACTGATAATAGCCTTCCAATACCGCTTTCACAAATCCTGGTATACCATCACGTATGCCACCCTTGAGAATATAGGCTTTGAAAAAACGGAAGAACGGACGCCAAAGGAATGCCGCGAAGCCATAATGCTTGTGCTGCTTTCGAGACAGTTCGTTTCGTGTATACTGATTCGTCTTTGCCACAATCATCTCCACCGAATCATTTGCCAGATGATCAAAAGCCAGTTCCATACGACTGGCAGGAATCTTTTCTACACGACCGGCAACTTCAGGAACACAATGAATCACAGGAGGCCAGTGCGTCACTTCCTTACGGAAAAAGCGGAGGATATGATCCGGATAGTGACAACGCATGAAGCGACCCATAAAGTAATTCTTGCGTGGAATGTAGATTCCGTCAGGACAATTGGCTTCCTGAATACGTTGATAGAGATAGTCCTTCAACTGTGGTGTGACGATCTCATCGGCATCGACCACCAACACCCACTCATGGGTGGCTTCATGAATGGCAAATTCGCGGGCAGGCTCCACAATGGTATGTCCTTCCTTCGGGAAAGTCACCATGCGACAATGATTGCGCTGCGCTATCTCAAGGGTATGATCCGTACTCTCCATGTCGCATACCAACACCTCGTCGAAGTCCTTGACAGCGTCAAGAACCCGTTGCAGATGCTGTTCTGCATTATAGGTATTGATCACAACCGATATCTTCTTTTTTTCATTCATGTGTGCAAAATTAAAAAAAATATATTAATTTTGCAAACAAAATAGATAAATAATGATTGAGAAATGTAAGGCTTTCCTGGCCAAACCCTTCTTTCGTGACTATCGCACGCTGTTAGGACTGTGGTTGATATTAGGCATCGCGGCAGCATTGGCTAAGATGCATTCGCACAATAATTTTCTGATATTCCGTGGAGTGTTCTGGCATGTGTGGCAACAATCACCGTTGTACGAACCCTATCCTCAGGAATATTTTGATGTCAATCACTACGGGCCCCTTTTCTCGTTGGTGTTTGCTCCCTTTGCGGTCGTTCCCGAGTGGATGGGCATGTTGCTGTGGTGCATAGCATTGTCGCTATTCCTCTATGTGGCTGTACGCCGTTCGGATATGACGAAATATCAGCAGATTTTCATTTTCTGGTTCTGTGCCCATGAATTGCTGACAGCCCTCTTCATGCAACAATTCAACATCGCCATTGCAGGCATCATCCTATTAACGTTCTTCCTGATAGAAAAAGAACGCGACATGGAGGCGGCTTTCTTCATTGTGGTAGGAACACTGGTGAAACTATATGGCATCGTGGGATTGGCCTTCTTCTTTTTCTCAAGGCATAAGATACGTTTCATTGGGTCGCTGATAGGATGGAGTGTGGTGCTGTTTGCGCTACCCATGCTCATCAGCAGTCCTGACTACATTATCGGTCAATACTACGATTGGTTTGTTTGTCTGACAGAGAAGAATAGTGAGAATCTGGATTCGATTGCCCAGAATATCTCTCTGTTGGGTATGGTACATCGCACCACAGGATTGGCTTTCAGCGATTTATGGCTCATCATACCTGGAATGTTGGTGTTCGCCATCCCATATCTGCGAATCTCACAATACAAGCATGTGGCATTCCGACAGACGCTGCTTGCCTCGGTACTGATGGTTGTCGTATTGTTCTCAACAGGCAGCGAGTCCAGTGGCTATATCATTCCGTTAGTAGGTGTGGTCATCTGGTATACGGCTGCTCCTTGGCAACGCACGGGTTGGGATATCGCCTTGTTGATATTCGTCTTTGTGCTAAGCAGTCTGTCACCCAGCGATCTGTTCCCTGCCTATCTGCGCAAAGAATGGGTTCAGCCCTACGCGCTGAAGGCTCTGCCCGTCACGCTGGTATGGCTGAAACTCTGTTGGGAGATGTATACCAAGGATTATGCCGTAAACTGTCAGTCTAAGATTTCCTGAATGTTATAGAGCGGACGGTGCTTCACCTCATTGTAGATCTTACCAATGTAGACACCTGTGATGCCTACACAGATTAGCATGAACCCACCTACCAGCCAGATAGAGAGAATCAGCGATGACCATCCTGGAACAGCCGTACCGGTGATCAGCGCATGAAGCACGTAGATGCCGATGCCAAAACTGATGACGAGGAAAGCGATGCCCAGATAGATGATGTTATAAAGGGGTTTTACACTAAACGAGGTAATACCGTCTAAGGCCAGATTCAGCATCTTACTCAGTGTGTACTTCGAGGCGCCTGCTTTGCGTTCGCTGATTACATCGTCAACAGTCGTCGATGACAACCCGATCATAGGAATCAGTCCACGAAGATAGAGATTACGCTCATCGTAGCCTGCCAGCATCTGTAAGGCGCGACGGCTCATCAAACGGAAATCGGCATGATTGAACACACTCTCCACCCCCATCGATGCCTGCAACTTATAGAAAGCCTGAGCAGTCATGCGTTTCATGAGCGGATCAGCCTTGCGCGATACCTTGACACCATACACGATATCGTAGCCCTCACTGAAATCCTTCACCATCTGAGGGATGCACTCTATGTCATCCTGTAAGTCGGCATCGATCGTTATGACAGCATCAGCCCATTCCTTTGCAGTCATCATACCTGCCATGATGGCATTCTGATGCCCCACGTTACGGGCCAGGTTGATGCCACGTACGTATTTGTTCTCTTCATGAAGTTCACGGATGATCTGCCAGGTACGGTCCTTACTACCGTCATTGACAAATACCATCATGGAATCGTTCGAGATGAGGCCCTCGGCCATCATCTTCTCGAAAAGCGATGTCAGGCGTTCTACGGAATGATGCAAGACCTCCTCTTCATTATAGCAGGGCGATACGGTAGCAAGTCTTATCATGGGTTCTGTTGTTTTACAAATTCTGTGAAAGTGAGGAATTGATGATTGTGCGCTTTCAGCATCCTGATGAGACGGTCCAGGCGTTCCATCATCTGACGTCCACTATGGTTCTTGATGATAAAGGGCATCTTGAATTCCGGATGCGCTTTCAGATCGAAGAACTCCCAAGGGTGGAAATAGGTCACGAAATAGCCGTCATTTCTCAGCGTGCGACGCACGAGCCAGTGGTATAGGACCTCTGGCAGGTTATGCAGCGAAAGCCAGAACAGTGGGAAGCGCACCCAAGGAGTGACGGAAGCCGGAATCTGCATCACACCATCCTTCATAAACCAGGTACGAGGTGCTGTGAGGTGCATATACCGACCTGGTATAAAGGCCGGATTCAGGGATGAATTATAAAGATACCCCACACGCTTGATTTCTGATTCCAACACAGGAAACATACGAGGCTGGCGATAGCCGTACACCTGACAAGCCGTAACACGTTCCACAATCTGTTTCGACAATTCGAAGTCGGTATCCTTGGGCTGCCAGTGATCGACACCATGACAGGCCACCTCGTGTCCCTCATCCATGATACGTTGCATGACCGCCGGCGCATGCTCAGCAAAGTTTCCCGTACAGAAGAAGGTGGCTTTAACTTGGTTCTCTTTCAGCACGTCAAGGATGCGGTTCGTGCCTTCCACACTGACCTTCATACCTTCTTCCAAAGAGAAATCCACCCCATGTTCGCGAGGCACGTCAAACTCTTCCGTATCAAAACTCAATAGAATCATATCATCTTTTTCTTTGTTTGGGTGCAAAGTTACGAATTTTTTTGTATCTTTGCAACCAATATGAGGAAAATTATTATAGGATACGATGCCAAGCGAATCGTACGCAACGGCACGGGATTGGGCAACTACGGACGGACGCTGGTCAACGATATCGCCCAGCAGGACAGGCTGTTGGACCTGAGGCTCTATGCCCCTGACAAAGGGCGTGACGAATTGCGCGGACAGATTGTCGCCCAAGACAATGTATCCTTCTGCTATCCTCAGACCTCTTACCTCTCACCACTCACCTCTGCATATTGGCGAACCAAAGGCATCGTCAAGGATTTACAGAGAGACCAGGTGCAGATCTACCACGGCCTGAGCGGTGAGTTGCCTTTTGGCATCAGCAAAAGCGGCATCCGTAGTGTGGTGACCATCCACGACCTGATCTTCCTGCGCCATCCGGAATTCTACCATTGGCTCGATACCAAGATCTATACTTGGAAATTCCTACAGACCATCAAGGAGGCCGACCATATCATCGCCATCAGCGAATGTACGAAACGTGACATCATGGAGTTCGGTGATGTCGACGAAAGTCAGATTTCCGTCATCTACCAAAGTTGCGCCCCAAGGTTTAAGGCCTCTTCTCCGAAATACGGGGAACGATACATCCTGAGTGTGGGCTCCATCGAAGCACGGAAGAATATCCTGTTGGCCGTGAAGGCCCTGCCCTTCCTGCCAGATGACCTGAAACTGGTGATTGTAGGACGGCATACCAAATATACCGACGTGGTGCTCGACTATATACACAAACATCAACTGACCCATCGGGTTAAGATCCTTCACGGTGTGAAAGATGAGGAACTGCCGGATCTCTATGCGGGGGCAGAGGCATTTGTCTATCCTTCCGTCTACGAGGGCTTTGGCATCCCCATCATCGAGGCTATCAGTTCCGGTCTGCCTGTTGTGGCCTGCACAGGGTCGTGTCTCGAGGAAGCAGGAGGTCCCGACTCCCTTTACGTGAATCCCGATGATGCCGAAGGTATGGCTGATGCCATCCGCCAGGTACTCAGAGGTAGCAAGGAGCGCGAAGCGCGCATCGAGCGCAGTCAGGCCTATATCCGTAGGTTTGAAGGTCAGAATGTCGCCCAACAGGTGATTGACCTATACTACCAACTGCTTTAGAATTTCCATCTGACTTGTACGTCCACATCCGACTGTGAAGGTCGGTCGAAACGATTCGTTGCACCCCATTTGGCTGTGACAATCAGACGCTTGCCGATTTCTGCACGCGACATCAGCCAATAACGGAAACCTTCACCGCTATATTGGCTGAAGCCGTAGGTATAGAGTGGTCCCGACTCATAGAGATAGACACGACTGTCATAACTGTCGGTATGGAAATAACCCAACCCGCCGTTCAGTCGCAGCCAACGGTAGGTATAGCCCATGGTCTGACTCAGCATCCAACCCCGTTCCTGTCCTCGAAAAGCAATCTGGGTATAGTCGAGTTGACTACGGGCGATAAAGGAATTGTCGTAGGTCAGGCTCAGACGTCCACGCTGTTCCGTTAGTGACTGAAGGGTTGTCTTGGTTTCATCATCCCTCTGCCGGAATCTCAGACGATAACGGGCATCCAGAGTCCAATGGTTCCGAAGATACGACACCTGCAACATCTGGTCGGAAGTATGCGACGACAAAGACACCTGGTATTTAGCCCAAGGGAAATAGGCATAATCGCTGTAGGCCATAACCTTCCAACGGGGCGATGGCTGCCAACTCACACCCAGATAGATACCACTCTCGTTCTGCACGGCTCCTCCATCGCTGAAACTGTTGCCATAAAGTGAGGTATAACGGAATGAGTAGAAACGGTAGAGTGCCATCAGCGACACCCCACCGCCGCACTGCAGACTCAGCGTATTGATAGTAGCCAAGGCACCGTTTCTGTTCATGGCCGTCTCGCCATTGAAAGCAACATGCGGACTGACATAGCCGTAATCGGCACTGACATTCAGGAAGTCTGATCCTTGGGCTGCATGCTGGCGGTAGCGTACCGAGGTGTTGGGCTTCAACTCACGGTTCAGATGCGTGAAGACCGCATTCAGACCAGCGTGGAAACCATGCTGCTGATAACGGATATTACCACCAAGAGTCGTGTTCCTCAGGTTGTTTTTCTTTTCCAACTCTTTCTCCGTACGATGATAGCCAGAGGTGAGGATGGTGGCTGCCGTACCATCCTTATTAAGGGTGGCATCCAGACCACGATAAGATAAGAAACCTGTGACCGACAACCCTTTAGTCAGGGAAATGGTAGCACCTGCTCCTTGCAGATAGTCGGCGGAGTTACGTGAGGAATGGGCACGCAGCGTGCTGGTGGCGCGTCCCAGATTCTGCAAGGATGACAACTTACCCATCGCAAAGTGGTTGTTGGCAATCAGCCCCATGCCCATCGACACACGGTATTTCCCTAAGACCAACGACTCCAGATGTCCCCAGTTCTTCACTTGCAGGTAATAAGAATAATAGTCGTAGCCCCAGCGGTTCCTGTCTGTAAAAAAGGGTTCTCCGGCATCCTGGGCACCCACGAGTCCGGCTTTGACATCATCTCCGTATGAGAACTGGTACCTCAGCCAATGACGATCGTTTTTGGCAAGGTGGGCCGTAGCCATCAGTTCATGTCGGCCATACTTGAGTATCGACCGCAGACGCTTTCCTATTCTTTCCTCCGCCTCACTCCCATCTATATCAATAAAACAGGTCAGCAACCGTCGCCGCTGATAATCCAGCGAACGAATCATTTGCAACTCCGCCGCCGACTTCATCGGACCATACTGATAGAGGTAGGTCATGATCTCCTCCACCTGTTGGGCAGATAGGAAGGGTAATTGTTCCAACTGCTCCCGCGAGGTGTGGTTCAGGTCTATCGGATGCTGCTCCAGTTCACACAACTGTTCGAACATATCTTCCCATACGGCAGTCCCCACATCCTCTACTGTAACCACATCACGGAGATAGGACTCCCATTCATGTGCCGACTGCGCTGTGGCAGCGAGCGACATCATCAGCAATACACATACGATTTGTGCCTTCATACATTATTATTTAAGATTTACGTTGCAAAGATAATAAAAAAAGGTAAAAGTGAAAAGTGAAAAGTGAAAAATTTGCTGCTGCTTCGTATTTTTTTGTATCTTTGCAGCCGAAATGACAACGACAAGCCCATACTTCAGAGCGATAGCAGTACTCTTCACCATGTACTGTTCACTATGCACGGTTTCCGCCCAGAATGAGCGGATTACGGCAGAACAGGTGTTGGCAGAGATGGACTCCCCGACATTCGTCCCTACTGTGAAAG
>Ga0310696_10002576_pt1 | contig 23760 bp, 27 predicted proteins | sample AusTroGonzalo_MG_4_FD_203885 | JGI IMG/M metagenome (GOLD analysis project Ga0310696, IMG submission 203885) | Bovine rumen microbial communities from tropical cattle in Woodstock, Queensland, Australia - Gonzalo_02 (v2) (version 2) | ecosystem: Host-associated > Mammals > Digestive system >...
ATCTCGTTGTAGACGCCGATGTACAGTCCCCTGTACTCGACACCGTTGAACTCGGCGATGGACTCGATGTAGAGCCTCGATCCGTCCTTGTGGTCGTAGGCGATGATGTTCCATTTCGCCTCGTTCTTATCGTCGGTGTAGGTGATGGCCTTGACGAGGTTGTCGTCCTGGACCGTGAATAACAGCTCCGCGGGCAGGTCCGTTTCCAATGCGACGACGCCGTCGTCGAGGGTCAGGGCATGCTCGTTTCCGCAGAACGCCCTTCCCTCGAACTTGGTCTCGTAAGGCACGAATTTCGATTTGTCGCCGTAGCACACATCGAACAGAACCAGATCATCACCGATCACTATGCTGTTGGATGTGTACGTGTTGCCGTTGTCGAAGTTGACGATATCCAGCTCTGCCCTTCCCTCGACATCGGCCACAGCGAGCCAATCGCTGCCGGATATCCTTATGGCCACATATTTCAGGTCGAGGCTAGGCAGAATGGGGAGGTAGACATCGTAGAACAGGATGTTCTCGTGCACCGGGCCGAAGGTTATGGTCCTAGGCTCATCCTCGGAGATCTCTCCGTCGTCCATGACGATATCCACGTAGAAAGATTCGTAGGAGTCGCCCTCGCTGGGCACCCAGTAGTCGCCGGGCTTGCTGCTGTCCTTGACGGGCTTGCCGTCCCTGGTGAGTTCGTACGAGATGACGTACTTTTCGTCCAGCGAGATCGAGTTCATGACCAGGTAGTCGCCCTTCTCGAAGTAGGTGATTATGGTGTATGTGGCGTCGTCGCCGGTTTCGCAGGCGACGAGGGTGTTGTCCTCGCTGACAGCCGCCATGTAGGTTTCGCTGGCTGTCGTGATCGTGTAGAAGTCGGCCTTCTCCCTGTGCTTGGAGATGGCTATCTTACCTATTGAAAGATCGTCCAGTTCTGAGTAGACGGGCTCTCCATCCAAGTAGAGGCCGGTCGCGCCGTCGACGTAGGTCCATTCGCCGACGAGCTTGTCGGTCTCAGGATTTCCGTTGTTGAAGAATGCGAAATACACTCCAACCGCTGCGATCGCCACCACTATGATGGCTATGATTGCAATGTGAGATGCTTTCATGAATGGATGAATGGAATGGATACTATTTACTATCTAATACGGGTAGACCAGGGCAGTTGGATAAGCATCCATCCAGTATTCCGCTGGCCGGTTCAGCGGCTTGCGGAGAATACTATAAATGCGGTACGGTTTGCGGTATCTATGGAAGTTAGGGAGAAGAAGGTCGAGCTGATAGAGCTGTTCTACGACCTGATCTACGTCTACGCCATATCCAACCTCACCCTTCTGGTGGAGGATCCGGAGGGCGGCGTGATCACCTGGCAGATGTACAGCGTGTACATCGTCTTCTCCATGATCATCATCCTGGCATGGCTCCTGATGACCAATTACGTGAACCGCTACTGCACCTGGAGATGGTACGAGTACGTCCTCGTGGTCGTGAACATGTCCGCGGCCGTGCTCATGACGCAGACCATCAACAACGATCCGGAGCTCTCCGCGGTCACCCTGATCGCATCCGTGGCCTTCATGATCGCATGCATCATCGTCCTCTACCTCATCCAGTACGTCAAGAGCGGCCGCAAGGACTCCTATGCCAAGTACAACCTGATAGTCCTCTTGGTAATGGAGGCGGTCTTCATGGCCGCGCTGGGCCTCAGGTCGGCTGGTTACGAGGAGGTGGCGAAGCACATCATTGCGGTGAACCTCGTGCTGGGCATGATCGTGCCCCTCGTGGCAAGGAAGATCTACGATGCGGCGCCCTTCAGCTTCCCCCATCTGGTCGAGAGGCTGGAGCTCCTGACGATAATAATGTTCGGGGAGGCCATCATAGCGATAACCGGATTCATCGACCTCACCAACCCGGAGCCTCTGGGATTCATGAACTTCCTCGTCATCATCATGATGTTCGGATTCTACGTATGCCAGGTCCATTACCTGTGCGACCATCACAGGGTGACCAGGGCCATCGGCATGATCCTGTGCCATTATCTCATCCTGATATCCATCAACCTCGTGACCGTGGCGTTCATCTATTCGGACGTAGGGGAGGTGGACACCATGTTCGTGGCGGCTATGATGGCTCTGTCCATGGCCGTATTCAACATCTCCCTTCACGGCACCTGCATCTACTACCATGAGAGGTTCCAGAGGAGACCCATGGATACTGCTCTGATGCTACTGTTCACCGCCGTAGGCGCAGCGGTAATGATCGGTCTCAGCGGCGAGCCGTATGCGGTATCGGTCGGTGCGATCCTGGGATTCGGGCTGAACTTCGCATACTTCTGGATGAAGTACCGTTCCGGGACCGCGCCTGCAACGGATTGATGCTGGTAGATGGAATAAAGTGGTGGGCCCTACCGGGCCCACAATTCTGCTGTAAACGAGATGAATAGTATTATGAGATAATCGCAAATATAATATTGATAAAATATTATCAGATATCAAGGTGAACGATATGATCGTAGTACCGAGTTCTGAGTTGAGGAACAGATATACTGAACTTACGGATCAATATCTTCCTACTGGAGAGCCCATATATCTTACCAAGAATGGCCACGGTCATGCGGTGCTTCTCAGTATTGAGGAGTATGAAAGGCTCAGCAGGGAAGATACGGTCAACAAGATTCGTGTTGGTATCCAAGCTGCTAAAGAAGGGCGTGTAAAAACTATCGATGAGGCAGAACAGTACATCAGAAAAGAACTTGGTCTATGACATACGAAGTAGTAATTACCGATCCAGCTATTGATGATGTAATCAAGATAGTTAGTTACATCAGAGATCTCACAGATAGTGACGACATTCTTGATGAGTATATGATAGGCATCCTACAGACAGCGAAATCACTTGATTCGATGCCATACAGATTCCAGGTTTCAGATGAACCGGTTTTGGCTGAATTAGAAGTCAGGATGGCCCCATACAAGGATTATGTTATCGCATATGGGATAGATGAGAGCACATCCAGTGTGTTTGTATATAGGGTGTTATATTCTAAATCTGACCTCAAAGAGAGATTTTTTGATAAAAGGCAGTCATGAAATCTTTTGATGTAGTAGAAGAAAGGTGGGCCCTACCGGGTTCGAACCAGTGACCACTCGGTTATGAGCCGAGCGCTCTACCTGACTAAGCTAAGAGCCCATCATTCGTGGTTAAACGGATTATACATAAGAATTTATCGAAAATGCATCATTATCCGATTTCAGGGCGGATTAGGAAATGCTGAACCCACCGCCTAAAATAGGCGCATACTGTTAACGGTTGCATGGGAGATATCGTCGGCGAACTGACTACCATGGACTCGGGCAACGAGGGCATTCCCAAGAAGACCCTGTACCTGTACTTCATCTTCTTGATCCTGGGCATCGTCATCACGGCCAACGATATCGTCGCAGGCAGGATCGACCAGCTCGTCCTTTCTGTGCCTATCACGGTCATGATGGCCGTTGCGCTGGTCAGCGACCGCAAGGTGGCCCACGTCCCTCCGGTCATCGTCCTGCTTATGATGCTGGTCCTCGTACTGGTCGTCGTTTCCAATCAGCTGAGGGATGCCCATGACCTCATGAGCACGATCTCAAGCATCCTGACCGGAGTATGTCTCATGCTCATGGGGCAGGTCTTCGTGTATGCGATGCTGCACTCCTCCCCCGAGAAGGAGCAGGACAACAAGTTCTTCATCTACACCACCGGGTTCTGCATAGCCATGACCGTGCTGCTCGTGATGTTCCTGGCGCAGTGCATATACTATCACTTCCAGGACTATGCGGGATTCGAGCTTTGGTTCACTACCAAGTATGTGTTCTACGCCATGATAGGAGCTTTGATCACGGCCTTCCTGAGCGACCTCGGACTGGACAGGCTGATCATCCACAGCGGCATCAACAGGAGCCTGGAGGTGTACGAGGACAGCCGCTTCTCCAACGAGCTGGCCAAAGAAGAGGCCCTGAGGATCATCGCCTCCGGGGAATCCGAGAAGCTGGAGTTCAAATCCACGATCACCACCAACATCCAGACCGGCGAGAACGACAAGAGGATGGAGAAGGCGGTCCTGAAGACGATGGTGGCCTTCCTGAACACGTCCGGAGGGGTCCTGATGATAGGTGTTTCCGATGACGGCTCCATTTACGGGGTCGATGAGAACGCCTTCGATTCCAGGGACAAGATGAGCCTCCACCTCACCCACATGATATCATCCAAGATAGGTGACGAGTTCTTCCCGTACATATCGTTCAGGCTGATCGATATGAGCGAGGACAAGGCGATCATCAGGGTGGACTGCGAGAAGTGCAAGAAGCCGGTGTTCCTCAAGGACGGGAAGGTCGAGGAGTTCTATGTCCGCTCGGGCCCGTCCAGCGTCATGCTTACAGGTTCCAACCTGGTCAATTACGTGAGCAACAAGTCCAACAAGAACAGGGACAGGATCCTTCTCGGCATCAGGTCAGAGGAAGACAGGCAGAGCTGATTCGAAAATTCGAAGAAGAAATGGCGCCGCCGCACGGATTTGAACCGAGGACCTTGTGATTAACAGTCACACGCTCTACCTACTGAGCTACAGCGGCAAGGTAGTAAGGCTTGGAATGATGGAGTCATATTAAAACATATTCATGGCTTTTCAATACTCCATCAGGCCGACTGGCCTCAATCCTTCAGCAGGTCCTGCCGGACCATTTCATGTACCCGTAGGCCCCCAGGAATCCGGTGAATACCACTGCGCTATAGGTGCTGAACCTCTCCACGAGACCGAACACGTCCGGAGACAGCGCATTGCTTCCTGCGGCTCCGAACATCATGCATAGGAGGCACACCACCGACACGACCCCCAGAACCTTCTGGCCGTCCTTGAATCCGAAGTAGGCCAAGGAGATCAGAGACGCTATGGAAAGCAGCACCACCAGAATAGTCAGGACGTAGACGTGGATCATCGACTGGACGCTCCCGTCGTATCCGCCGCTGGTCAGGGGGAACAGGGAGTACCCTATAGCAGAAACGAACGACATCGCTACGAACAGGATAATTCCGATCCTGACACCTTTCACCTGGTCCATGGCCAGAAGGCACATCATGACGCAGCAGATGCAGCTGAATATCCCGTAGACGGCGGAGTATCCGCTGGCCACGGCGAACGAGGGCGCATCCACGGCCGTCAGGTCGCTCACAGCCTGTCTCATGAAATCGTATCCGGGGTAGTTCATGGCCCCGATCACATCGTGCAAAAGGTAGAACAACACGCACAGCACACCGCTTACCAGAGCGATGAGCCCGATCATCTTGTCTTTCTCCATACTATCATCCCTTTCATGCAGAATAGATGCGGCAGAACTCGTCGATATAGCCGCTCAGCATACCTTCTTTCAGATTCCTTCCTGCGGCTATGAGGTCGAATTCGAGGTCTATGATCGAGTGTACGGCCATGGCGAAGGAGAATGCTGTGGCATCCACATCAAAGAAGGATGCCTTCCCTTTGCTCTGAAGCGCTATCAGCAGTCTCTTCGTGGCATCGATCATCGTCTCCGTCTCCCTCACCATTATCTCAGCGGCCTTGGGATCCGTGGCCCTCTCCGAGATGATAACCTTGTAGAACAGGTTCAGCTTGGGATCGCGGACCATGCCTCTGTAGCTCATGACGGACTTCGAGAGCACCTCTTCCATCGACCTGCTGGATGCCAGGCCCTCGTAGTCCACGTCGCCAATGGACATCCTGTCCTTGGTCGACTGTCTGATGACCTCGTACATGGCATCGACTATCTCCTCTCTGGAGGAGAAGTGGTTGTACAGCGACGCCTTGGTGATGCCCACCTTATCGGCGATCTGCTGCATGGAGACCGTGCCCAGCCCCTTCTCCGATGCGAGCTCCAATGTAGCGAAGACGATCTCGTTCCTTCTGTTCTCCGACATCTTCTGTCCTCTGCATGCAGATTCCCTTCGTAATGTATTAAACTACCGATTGGTAGTTAATAATATTGACTAATATTTAAGGCCAAAAAAGGATTGATTTACAGAGAGGATTCATAATGTGCCAGCATCTCAAATCTGAGAAAGGAGCTCCTCCACCTTGGAGTAGAGTCCCTTCACGTATTCGGAGATGTTCTTGAGGAATTCGTCGCAGCTCTCGGTCACGACCGCCCCGTCGGGGGTGGCCTTGATGATCCCTTCCTTTTCCAGGAGCTTGAGGGAGTATCTGACCTTGTGCTTGGGGATACCGGTCTTCTCGGACAGACTGATGATACCTATGGGCTGATTGTCCCTGACGGTCTTGAGAATCAGGATATGCCTCTCGAGAAGTGCGAACTCCTCCGATATGGAGCCGATAGGTTCTTTCTCATCGGTCATTGGGATACCTAATGTAAACTGGAATGTATAAAAAATTGGGTTGGAGATGTATCAGAATCGGTCCGGAATCATCTTCCGTACCAGTTCTGCTTGCCCCACTTGCCGTAGTTCGTCCACCATCCCTGGATGAGCGATCCGCAACAGTCGAGGGCTTTCTGCTCTCCCTCAGCACCCTTGTAGACTCTGTAGCAGTTGAGGCACTGCCACCTGAGCTCGGGTTCCTTGGTCTGTTTCATGCGATGTGGATTAGGCAGTCGGTTAATAAGGATTTGCTTTTTTCCCGGTCTGGGAAAACCCTTGTTTCCGGGGCTCTGTACATATAGTTAATTTCATGAACTAATGAAATTATCGGTTTCAAACCGATGAAATCGTCGGTCTGAAACCGATGAATTTATCGGTATGGCCGTTTCTATGCTAGCCCGCCGGGACTTGTCGTTTGTTGGTAAATTGACACTTTTCAGCATTTTTGGTGTACTTATTCATACAAAAAACGTCATAAAATCCGAATCGAACGTTATTTCTTCCCTATTTTATTTATAAACTTGACGCCATTTATCGGCTTATGAACAGAATAAAGGTCATCAACGAACCGTCCGAGCTGGTCCCCATGCTCAGGTCCGTTGACACACCCGTCAAAAGAGAGGTGTTGAAAGAGGTGACCTTGGAATGGAGAACGGCCGACGAGATCGAGCAGAAATTCGGCCGTGAGGGCAGGGATGCCATCATCTTCTTCGAGAAGATGAAGCTGGTGGAGATGCGCTGGCTCTCCAAGGACGGCGGCTATCCCGAGAAGTCCTACCATACATACTACACCTCGTTCAATATCAACGCTCAATGGCCGGTCTACGAGATCAGCGATGTGCTGACAGCCGCCATGATGAGCGAGGAGGAGTACTCCGAGATAGAGGCCAAGATCCTCGCCGAGGTGGGCAAGGACGGTAAGTTCTCGGGGGACATAGCAGAGACCCTGGGTCTGACGTCGACGATGCTGAAGAGCCTTGTCCGCAGGTCTGTGAAGATGGATTACCGCGGGCACAGGATAGAGCTCATCAAAGAAGAGAAATGAACAACATCTGGATAATGAGGATAGGCCACCGTCCCGAGAGGGATAAGAGGGTAACGACCCACGTGGCCTTGTCGTCCAGGGCCCTGGGTGCAAAGGGAATCTACGTGGATACGCCCGATCCCGTGCTGGAGGAGAATATCCGCAGCGTCGTCGACCGCTTCGGCGGCGACTATCAGATCAAGACAGGGGTCTCCTGGAAGGAGGCCACCAAGGACTTCCACGGCAAGATAGTCCATCTGACCATGTACGGCCAGCAGGTCTATGAGGTCATGCCCAAGATCCCCAAGGACGAGGATATAATGATAATCGTCGGGGCATCCAAGGTCCCGTTCGAGGTGTACGAGCGTGCGGATTTCAACGTATCCGTCGGGAACCAGCCCCATTCGGAGATAGCAGCCCTGGCCATATTCCTGGACCGCTACACGGAGGGGGAGGCGCTGTACGAGGACCGCCACGGCAAGATGACAGTGGTGCCCAACGAGAGGGGGAAGACAGTTGTCAATTCCGAGTGACCGCGAATGCATCGAGTACCTGATAGACGCAGGATGCAAGAAGAGGGTGGTGATCCACTGCTGCACCGTCAGGGCAGTCGCGGAGGAGATAGCGTCCCGCATACCATTCGCGAACAAGGACCTGGTCATCGCTGGCGCCCTTCTGCACGACATAGGGCGCTCCAAGGACCACTCGATAATGCACGCCTACATCGGGTCGAAGATCGTCGAGGACTACGGCATGCCGAAGGAGCTTGTGGACATAGTGCGCAAGCACACCGGCGCCGGGCTCGACCAGGATGACGTAGAGGAGCTGGGCCTCCCTCCGGGAGACTATATGCCCAAAACGATCGAGGAGAAGATCGTCGCGCACGCCGATAACCTGGTGAGCGACAACAGGGTGGTTGACCACAATCACTCGGTGTCCAAGCTGATCAACAAGGGCGCGTTCCGCGGGGCCGACAGGATAGAGTTCCTCCATATGGAGCTCTCGGACCTTTACGGGAAGGACCTGGACGTGCTCCCCAAGAAGATCGGCGAGTACCCCAAGCTCAAGACCGTCGACGAGTTCGACCTCGAATGAGTGCATCGAATCTCCATCGGACAGCGTGAGCTATGCGCATGTTATCCGTCGACCTAAGAGAACGTCGGGGGTGCGCCTTTTTATTGGGAGACGGTATCTGTCTCAGCAGTGACTAAAATGGTGACCGAACTTAACGAGGCTACATTCGATAAATTCGTAGAAGACAACAAGATCGCTCTGATCGACTGCTGGGCTCCCTGGTGCGGACCCTGCAGGAGGATGGGCCCCATCATCGAGGAGCTCGCAGAGGATCTGAAGGGCAAGGTCGGAGTGGCCAAGCTCAACACCGATGATAACCAGGCCATCGCCGTCAGGTTCAACATCAATGCCATCCCCACGCTCCTGGTCTTCAAGGACAACGTCCTTGTCGGCACGTCCGTCGGACTCAGGCCCAAAGAGGACATCCTGGACTACATCAACGGGCTCTGACATGGACGTCGACGTCCTGATAATAGGATCCGGACCTGCAGGCGTGCAGGCCGCGATCCATTCCTCGCGCAAGAAAGCCAAGACGCTGGTGGTCGGGAAGGCCATGAACAGCGCCGTCCACGGCACCGAGATAGAGAACTACTTCGGCATCCCCAGCGACGGCGACTCCATACTTTCCGCCGGCATCGAGCAGGCGAGGTCCTTCGGGACGGATTTCATAAACCAGAACATAACCTCGTCCAAAAGGGACGGGGACTCTTTCGTTTTCACCACGGACGACGGCACGGTGATAAAGGCCAAGGCGGTCGTCATCGCCACCGGAATATCGAGGAAGAAGCTCGGTGTGCCAGGCGAGAAGGAATTGTACGGGAAAGGGGTCAGCTACTGCGCCATATGCGACTGCAACTTCTACAAGGGCCGCAGGGCGGTCCTGGTCGGCAACGAGTCCGAGGCCGCCACTTCCGCGAAGATGATGACATCCTACGCATCGGAGACCTCATGGGTCGCATGGGACCTCACGGCGGACGAATCGGTGGTCAGCGCGGCTCTGGACGCCGGGGTCAGGCTCTACACCAACAAGCCAGTCTCCATAGATGGTACGGACAAGGTCGAGTCCATAACGCTCCAGGACGGCACCGTGATCCCCACGGACGGCGTCTTCATAGAGCTGGGGGCGAGATCGGCCGCGGACATAGCCATGGACCTGGACGTCATGCCGGAGATGGACGATTCGATAAAGGTCGATCCCGAATGCAGGACCGAGGTCCCCGGGGTTTTCGCATGCGGGGACATAACCGGGAAGCCGTGGCAGGTGGCCAAGGCCGTCGGCCAGGGGTGCATAGCTGGCCTCAACGCCGCCGACTTCGCCAAAGGGGAGAAATGACAATAGACGACCTCGTGACGGGGATGCTGAGGGAGGAGGGAGGCTTCAGGAAGGCCTTCCGGAGCATCCTGGAGGATGAGCTCCACATGACCCTCAACGACTTCAGCCGTGCGTCAGGCATCTCTCAAAGTACCCTTTACAAGGTCATGGAGGGGGACAGGGAGCCCAATCTGAGGACCGTCCGTGACATCATCAAGGCCCTGAGGATCCTCAGCAAGCCCGAGGATTCCCGCTTCATAGCGATCATCGCCTCATCCACCGTTCTGGAGAACGTCCCCAAGAAGATCGACGTCAACGGGACGGAGATCAACGTGCATCAGTATCCCGTCAACACCCTAGAGGATGCGATTATCGCCGCTGTGCGCGCGGAGAGGGACGGAGCGCTCGGACTGGTATGCGCGCCCATCGTCGCGCCCACGGTGGAGAAGATCCTCTCCATTCCGGTGTCCCGCGTCATACCCACGGCGAGCGTCCATCTAGCGATGGAGAAACTGACTCAAAACATCTGATTCCTACTATTTTTGGCTCCGAATTTAAGGTATCCCATCACAGATTTTAATGTGAGACCTTAACCCTTAAAAACAACAATTGCCATGTGGCTAGCGGTATCAGATGTTCGAACTACAGGTGGTCAGCAACACACCCATGAGCGGTGTCACTGACGTCAATGTTGTGGCAGAGACCTTCCTCGTTCAGATAGGTTACCTGCCGAAGGGATACGATCCCAAGACGGGGGCGGCCACCATTCGCGAGAGCGTTCCTTATCGTCTCTTCATGGACTATCTGATGGCGTACCCTTCGAAGGCATGGACCGTAGAGGAGCTCGCGGTCCTGCTCGACACGACCAAGCCTACCATCTACAGGCACATCAACAAGCTGAAGTCCATGGACCTCCTGGAGGCCATGGATGTGGAGTTCAACGACCAGATCCGCAAAGGGTACCGCATCAGGTTCGGGGACATTGTCAAGGCCTGGACCTTCACCGAGTCCAACGTCAACATGGCCATGGACAACTACCGCAAGACCGTCATGCACTTCCAGGAACTCATGTCTAAGAAGTGATCCGCTTGGAGGGGGAGTTCGCAGTCACAGTGGGTTCGAAGTACCGTGTGGACCACGGCAACGAGGACCTCACGACAGGTATTTTCAAGGGCTACTCTGCCATGGGCACGGACACGGCGATGGTCTTCCAGCTGGAGGACGGCACCCTCAGATTCATCAATCTGGCACAGATAGTTTACCTGGACCTTCTCGAGGACGCTCCCAAGAAGCAGTCCAAGAAGAAAGATTCCGGCAGCGTGTACTATGGATGAGGCGATCGTCTCCCTTTCCAAGGAGCTCATCGATGCGGTCAAATCGGGCCGCGTGACGGACCGCGACGGGCTCCAGAATCTCAAGCTCAAATTATGCAAGAAATACGGGCTGAGGACCGTCCCGATGAACTCGGAGGTCCTGGCGAACGTCAGTCCCGAGGACCGCAAGCTCCTCACGCCCTTCCTTATCAAGAAACCCATGCGCACCATGAGCGGGGTCGCGGTCGTCGCCGTGATGACCTCGCCCTTCGACTGCCCCCACGGCAAATGCGCATACTGCCCTGGAGGGGTGGCCAACAACTCCCCCCAGTCCTATACCGGCAAGGAGCCCGCGGCCAGGCGCGCCGCGCGCAACGAGTTCGATCCGTACAGCCAGGTGATGGACAGGATAACGCAGCTGACGGACATCGGACATGAGACCGACAAGATAGACCTCATCATAATGGGCGGGACGTTCACCTGCAGGGACCCGGAGTACCAGGAATGGTTCGTCCGCAGGTGCTTCGACGCCATGAACGGCGTGGACTCCCTAACGCTGGGCGAGGCCCAGGTTATGAACGAGTCCGCCGAGCACAGATGCATCGGACTGACAGTCGAGACGCGCCCGGACGTGTTCAGCACAGAGCAGATCGAGAGGGCCATGAGATTCGGGGCCACCAGGGTGGAGTTGGGGGTGCAGATCCTGGACGACGACATCCTGGACCGTGTGGAGCGCGGCCATCGCACGGATGCCGTGCGTGAATGCACCAAGAACTGCAAGGACCACGGTCTGAAGGTCTGCTACCATCTCATGCCAGGGTTACCCGGGTCCTCTCCGGAGCACGACCTGGAATGTTTCAGGAAGGTCTTTGACGATCCCCAATACCGCCCGGACATGCTGAAGTTCTATCCCCTTCTGGTCGTGGAGGGTACCAAGGTCCTCGACTGGTGGAAGGAGGGCAGCTACAGGCCGCTCGATACCGATGAGGCCGTCGACCTCCTGTGCAGGATGAAGGAGACCGTGCCGGAATACGTCAGGATACAGCGCATCCAGAGGGACATCCCGGTGACCGAGATCTCCGCAGGCATAATGAAGAGCAACATCCGCCAACTGGTCGCGGACGAGATGCAGAGACGCGGAAGGCCCTGCAGATGCATCAGGTGCAGGGAGGTCGGGCACAAAGGCATCAGGCTGGACGATCCGGAGAAGGTCCAGCTTAAGATTACAGAGTACGAGGCCAGCGGCGGTAAGGAGTACTTCGTCGCTCTGGAGTACGAGGATTCCATAGTGGGATATGTCCGCGTCAGGATCGATTCCAACCCGGTGGCGACCATAAGGGAGCTGAAGGTCTTCGGCAAGATCGTGTCGATAGGCGAGGAGGGCGAGGACTGGCAGCACCGCGGTTACGGCAAGGCACTGGTGGCCGAGGCCGAGCGCATCGCCAGGGAGAACTCCAAGGACGGCATCCGCGTGACCAGCGGCGTCGGGGTGAGAGGATACTACGCTTCTCTCGGATTCCGCAAGGACCTGCCGTATATGCGCAAGGACCTCTGATCAGCCGTAGAAGGGCACGTTGTCCCATCCGCCCCGGCGCTTCTTGATGCTCTTGCCCACTTTCTCATAGGTTTCGAACATGTTGTTGTCCACGGACGGCAGGACCTTCTGCAAGGCCGCTTCGAAATGCTCTGCGGTCACGTATTTCGAGTCCTTATCCTCGCGGTAGGCCGTCAGGCCGGCCTCCCTGCACAGCGCGGCGAGGTCCGCTCCGACGTATCCGTCCGTCTTGGAGGCGATGTACTCGAGGTCGACGTCCTTCAGCGGCATCTTCGCGGTGTGAACCTTCAATATGCTCACGCGGGCCGCGAGGTCGGGCTTCCCGACCAGCACGAGCTTGTCGAACCTTCCGGGCCTGAGGAGCGCCGGATCTATCATGTCCGGTCTGTTGGTGGCCGCCATGACCATGACGTTGGTAAGGCTCTCCACTCCGTCCATGGATGTCAAGAGCTGCGCGACTACCCTCTCCCATGCGGACCCGTCGCCGGTACCGCGTACGGGGGCTATGGAATCCAGCTCGTCGAAGAATATGATGCACGGGGCCATCTGCTTGGCCCTCTTGAATATCTGGCGTATGGCCCTCTCGCTCTCGCCCAGCCATTTGCTAGCCATCTCGGGCCCGTTGACGGATATGAAGTTCGCGCCCGCCTCGTTGGCTATGGCCTTGGCTATGAGGGTCTTACCGGTCCCGGGCGGCCCGTATAGGAGCACCCCCTTGGCCGGCTCTATGCCCAGCCTCTCGTAGGATGTGTTCCTGTTCTCGGAGACGAACGCCTCCTCGATCTGCTCGCGGACATCGTCCAGGCCTCCCACGTCCTCCCATCTGACCTTGGGTATCTCCACGAGGACCTCCCTCATGCCGCTGGGCTCCACGTCCGAGAGGGCCTCCTTGAAGTCGTTCATATCGACCTTCATGCTCTCCAGGACTTCGTTCGGTATGGGCTTGTCCAGGTCCAGGTCCTTCATGTGGGCCCTGACGCACTTCATGGCGGCCTCCCTGCACAGAGCAGCGAGGTCGGCGCCGACAAATCCCTGGGTCATCCCGGCCAGCGCGTCTATGGAGACATCCTCCGTCAGGGGCATCCCTCTGGTATGGACGTTCAGGATATCGGCGCGGGCCTTGCGGCCGGGGATGCCTATCTCGATCTCCCTGTCGAACCTTCCCGGCCTTCTCAGGGCCGGATCTATTGAATCTTCCCTGTTGGTGGCCGCGACCACTATGACGTTCCCCCTGTCCCCGAGGCCGTCCATGAGGGTCAGGAGCTGCGCGACCACGCGCCTCTCCACCTCCCCGGACACGGTGTCCCTGTTGGGGGCTATGGAATCTATCTCGTCCAGGAAAACTATGCTCGGGCTGTTCTCGGCAGCCTCCTTGAACAGGTCCCTGAGCCTCTCCTCGCTCTGACCGTAGTACTGCCCGATGATCTCGGGCCCGCGGACGGAGAGCAGCTTCGCGCCGGACTCGTTCGCGACGGCCTCCGCTATCAGCGTCTTACCTGTGCCAGGAGGTCCGTAAAGGAGCACTCCCTTGGGGGCTCCGATGCCCAGCCTCTCGAACAGCTCGGGGTGCTTCAGGGGCAGCTCGATCATCTCCCTGATCCTCCTCAGCTCGTCGTCGAGGCCTCCCACGTCGTCGTATGTGATCTGCTTCCCGGAGGACGTCTTGACGGCCTCCTTGGGCGCGGAATCCTTCAGCGTTATCTCCGTGCTCTTCGTGACTATGACCGGCCCCTTGGGCACGGTGGACATGACATTGAACGTGGACCTGTTCCCCATCAGCGCCACATTGGGGACGATGATGTCCGTGCCGGATATCAGCGGCCTGCCCAGCAGGCCGGTGGTGAAGACGTCCTCTATACCTTTTCCGAAGCGTATCTTCTTGCCGTCGGGGATGTTCGGGGCCAGAACGACCTTCTCCGCCTCCTTGGGCTCGCACTTCCTGACCGTGACGTTCTCATCGATGGAGACTCCCGCATTGGTCCTGGTGAGACCGTCTATGCCTATCAGTCCGTGACCTTCCTCGTCGATCGAGCTGGGGAAAACCTTGGCCACGACAGTCCTCTTGCCGACTATCTCTATGACGTCGCCCAGCTCCACACCGAGCTCGCGGCGGGACGCGGTATCCAATCTGGCGCGGCCGTATCCTGCTTCTGTCTGGCGCTGCGGCATCGCCACCTTGAGGACTATGAAATCTGCCATCGGCAATCCTAATCACTTCAGGCATCATAAATCCTGTGCCGGTCTCTTTGCACAGTTATCTTCACCAGTGCTGACCGACACCGCCAACTTCTATATGCACGCACGCGATAGGGGAGATTATGGCCATATTAGAGATCAGAATCGAGCTCAAGAAAGGCGTTGCCGATCCTGAAGGAAAGAACACGAAGAAGACATTGGAATCCCTGGGATTCAAGGGCCTCGGAGAGGTCAAGACGGTTAAGCTGTTCGAGATGGAGATCGACCTTCCCCCCGAGGATGCCAAGAAGGCCGGCGAGGAGATGTGCAAGAAGCTCCTGGCGAATCCCGTGATCCAGAATTACAAGGTCACAGTGAGATGATCCAATGGCAGATCTGATGGTCAAACGCGACGTACCCTTCCCGCTCTACGATGTGAGGATACTCGAGGCCACGGACGACCAGCTGAAGCAGGTCTCCGCCGACATGGCCCTGGGGCTCTCCGTGGACGAGATGAAGGTAGTCCGCGATTATTTCAAGAAGGAGGGCAGGGAACCCACGGATGTGGAGCTCCAGTCCCTCGGACAGGCATGGAGCGAGCACTGCTGCTACAAGAGCAGCAAACCGATCCTCAAGGAGTTCGTCTTCGGACTGGACAGGGAGGACATCCTGTCCAGGGGGGATGCGGGGGTCATGGTCTTCGACGATGACTACGGCTACTGCCTGAGGATAGAGAGTCACAACCACCCTTCGGCCGTGGAGCCCTACGGAGGCGCAGCCACGGGTATCGGAGGCATCCTGAGGGATGTCGTGTGCATGGGGGCACAGCCCATAGGACTGGCCGACCCGCTGTGCTTCGGCCCCATCGATTTCAAAGGGGAGCTCCCGCCCGGGACCAAGCACCCCAGGTACCTGGTGAACGGAGTCGTCTCGGGTATCAGGGACTACGGAAACCGCTGCGGTATACCCACGATCACAGGGGGATTCTTCTTCGACGAGAAGTACACCGGCAACTGCCTGGTGAACGTGGCCTGTCTCGGTATCGTGAAGAGGAAGGACCTGGCCAACAACTTCGCCGGAGGACCCGGAGAGGTGATGATACTCATAGGCGGACGCACAGGACGCGACGGTATACACGGCGTAAATTTCGCCTCCGCCGACCTGACCGCCACATCGGACGAGGACTCCAGGGGGGCCGTCCAGCTCGGAGACCCCATCACCAAGGAGCCCGTCATGCACGCATGCTTCGAAGTCAACGCCAAGCATCTCATCACAGGCATGAAGGACCTGGGAGGAGGAGGCCTCAGCTGCGTCGTCGGAGAGATGGCCCTGGAGGCCGGATGCGGAGCGGATGTGGACTTGGAGAAGGTCCCGCTCAAGGAGCCCGGTCTCGCACCATGGGAGATCTGGGTGTCCGAGTCGCAGGAGCGCATGATGTGCACCTGCAAGCCCGAGAACGTCGAGAAGGTCCTGGAGATCTTCGACATGTGGGACGTCCTCGCCACTCCGATCGCCAAGACCACTGACAAGAGGCGCACGCGCCTGTTCTGGAACGGCGAGCTGATATTCGACATGGACCTGGAGTTCCTGACCGGCGGACCGGTCTATAACAGGCCCTATACGCTGCCCAAGGTCTCTTCCAAGGCCAACGAGAAGTTCCCCAAGCTCCCTTCGGACAAGGAGGTCATCCTCAAGATGCTCTCGGACTTCAACGTCGCATCCAAGGAGTGGGCCATCAGGCAGTACGACCACGAGGTCCGCGCCGGCACGGCGATCCACCCGATGGTCGGAAAGCTCAACGAGACCGGCCCCGGAGACGCCTCCGTGCTCCTGCCCGTGCCGGGCAGCAGGAGGGGGCTCGCCGCGGCGATAGGATGCAACCCGTGGTTCTGCGAGGCCGATCCCTACAAGGGAGGTATGGCTGCAATCGACGAGACCTGCAGGAACCTGGTCGCGGTCGGCGCCATGCCCAATGCGTTCACGGACTGCCTCAACTTCGGCAACCCGGAGATACCCGAGAGGCTCGGAGTGTTCAGGGAGGCCGTCAGGGGGCTCGGAGAGATCGCCAGGGAGCTCAACATCCCCATTCCGTCGGGTAACGTCAGCCTCTACAACGAGGCGCCCGGAGGGAAGCACATCCTCCCCACGCCCATGCTGCTGGGATGCGGTATCGTCGACGATGTCACCAAGGCCGTCACGGCGGACTTCAAGAAGACCGGCAGCTGCATCTTCATTGTCGGAAAGACCAAGGACGAGATGGGAGCGTCGCTCCTGTTCAGGAAGTTCGGCGGAGAGGAGGGGGACGTCCCCGGAGTGGACATACCCGCCCTCAAGAGGAACATGTCCAACCTGTTGAAGGCCATGGACAGGAGGCTCGTGCTGAGCTGCCACGACTGCTCGGACGGAGGATTGGCCGTCGCGGTCGCGGAGATGTGCATATCCGGACAGGTCGGAGCGGAGCTCGACCTCTCGGCCATGGAGGGAGACCTCCACAGGAACCTGTACTCCGAGAGCAACAGCCGCTGGATCGTGGAGATCGACGGCAAGAACGTCACGGAGTTCACGGACATCATGGGCGACGACGCCCAGATCATCGGAATCACCAAGGGAGATTCCCTGGTGATCAAGGACAACGGTACCGAGATACCCGTTAGCGAGATGAGGAAGGCATGGAACGACCCCATCTGGAACATCATGGGAGGTGCTTCGCAATGAAGGCAGAGGATGTCAAGGTATGCGTGATACGCATCGAGGGAACGAACTGCGAGGACGAGATGGCGAACGCGTTCAACATGGTCGGAGCCAAGGCGGAGAAGGTCCACCTGAAGCAGCTGATCGGGCAGGCGCCCGCCGACATGAGGCGCAGCCTGGAGGACTACGATGTCCTGGCGTTCCCCGGAGGATTCTCCGCGGGGGATTACGTCCGCGCAGGAGCTATCTTCGCTGCCAGGATCAAATCGGCCATCGGATCGGACGTCAAGAGGTTCGTGGAGTCGGGAAAGCCCGTCATCGGCGTGTGCAACGGATTCCAGATCCTTGTCGAGATGGGTCTGCTCCCGGCCTTCGACCAGGTGATGACCGATCAGCCCGACGCCGCCCTCTACAACAACGTGTCGGGAAGGTTCGAGTGCCGCCCCACCGTTCTGAGGAACGACAACAGGGGCAAGTGCCTGTTCACAGGCTGCGTCCCCCAGAAGAAGATCCTGATGATCCCATCGGCCCATGCGGAGGGCAACCTCATGAGCATGGACCCCGACTTCGTGCAGAAGCTGGAGGACAATGACCAGATCGTCTTCAGGTACGTGCGCCCCGACGGCTCCGATGCGGATTACCCCTGGAACCCCAACGGGTCCCCCTCGGACATCGCAGGGATATGCAACCCCGCCGGAAACGTCCTGGGCATGATGCCCCATCCGGAGCGTGTGATGACCAGGTTCACCCACCCCGACTGGACGAGGGGTTACGACTCGGAGGAAGGCGACGGAAGGTGCATCTTCGAGTCCGTGATCAAACATCTAGAGAAATTCTGAAATGTGGGGCGGGGGAGACCCCGTCTCACAGCTTTACCTTAACATCTATCCTGTCGCCGTCGTTCAGGCTCAGGCTCCTTCTGATGCTGCAGGGTGCGATGATCTCCAGGACGTCCACGTAATGGGACCTCTCGGGGACTATGATGGCGCAATCGATGTTGTGGATCTTCGCCTTGTATGCGATGACGTTCCCGAAGCTGCGCCCCTCGCTGGTGAATCCGTTGACCTGGATCCCAGCGGTGCTCCTGATGATGTCCAGCTTCCCTATCTCCGCGGGATAGATGCGGACGTTGAACGTTCCCTGGAACGGATTGAACCCGAGCTTGTTCCTGAACTGCTCCAGGTATCCGTCCTGGCAGATGTAGTAGCCGCCCTCGCCCAGTCCGGAGGTGACCTCCCCGCGGATACTGATGTGGTCGGTGCGCTCGAAGATTCTGCGGTACTCGGTGTACTCCTTCTTCATCACCTCGACCCCTTTGGGGGTGATCTTGATGCGCTGCTTCCTGGTGCCCAGGTCCCGTACGATGAGCTGGTTGTCTATCAGCTCGAGGATCCTCTTGGAAGCCGACTGCTGGCTCATTTCCAGGACCTCCCCGAGCTCTCTGGAGGAGATCGATATGTAGTCGTCCACTGCTCCCAGAAGTGCAAGTTTGCGGAGGGCGAACGCGTATTTCTCATCCATGGGAATGGTGTAATAATATTAACCAATAAAAATGTTGATACGTGTCGATTTTTTGACAATTTACAACATTTAACGAATTATTTTCGTCAAATTAATGTATAGAAAGGGAAAAATAGGGTCCTTGAGGACCCTAAGGTTTCAGACCATCCTGTTGGCTTCTACGTAGTCCTTGGTCGTGTCGAGGTTGCCACAGAACACGCAGATCGCTCCGAGGATCACAAGGACGACCGTTACGATGGCCGAGTTGGCACCGTAGATTCCTGCGACGAGGGCGAATGCGATAGCGATGGCGGAGAGGACCACGACCGTGGATGCCTTGACCGGGCTGTAGGATGTGAAGCATCCGGCTGCGGCGAAGAAGCACATCGTTGTCGCCAGAGCGACACCTACGAGGGGTGCTTTATCGAGGTCGCCATCCCAGATCATCGCCATGGAGGCGAATGCGATGATGGCGCCGATGAAGGCCGCTGCCATCCCCAGTTTCATTGTTGCGGGCATTGCGTTCATATTATTACCGTCCTGTTATTGGGATGTCCTATTTTATGCCTTGCTGAAAGCCAGCGAGAGTCCCTGTCCTGCCAACCAGAGGCAGATTGCCATGACGTAGATGACCTCGATTCCGAATATGCTGAATCCAGGCATGCACATGATCGTGACGGTCACAGATATGACGCTGATGGCAGTGGTCAGCTTCCTTCCCTTCATCGAGTCGCTCACCATGCTGATGATCAGTGCGATGGCGGTGCAGGCGAAGAAGAAGCAAGCGATGTAGACGTGGGCATCGTATGATTTGTTGATGATTCCTACTCCGACGAGGAGGACTCCGGCGATCACGAGGAAGAACGCGCTGGCAGAATCCAGACCATTCTTGATGAACATCTTGCCGAGTCCGAATATGGTTATGAGGACGCCCCCGACCATACAGGAGTAGTTGAACAGATTAGCGGTGAACGCATCGGTCGAGATACCGAGGTCGGAAAGCGAGTTGGCATTGAACACCCAGTTGCTATCGGAAAAGATGGCGACTGAGAATGCAATGGGGATCAACGCTGCGACGAGTAAGCCGACGAATGCGAACGGCGCTGCGCTCAGTTTTTTAGTAGCCATGCGCGTATGATTGCGTATTTATTTTATATTGATTTCCCGTCATCAGCATCTGACTCACAGGTCGTTGATCATTTGAAGTTCCTATTTTTCATCGGTACAGCCGGAAGTGGCAAGAGCACATTGGTCGGAGCGTTCAAGCAATGGTGCGATGATTCGGGCGTAGACACGGTGATCGTCAACATGGATCCCGGGGCGGACGCCCTGCCGTACACCGCCGATGTGGACATCAGGGATTGGATCTCGCTCGGGGAAGTGATGAAGGAGTACAACCTCGGTCCGAACGGGGCCCAGATCGTCGCCGCCGACCTCATGGCCGTGAACATCAGCAAGATGCAGGACGTCCTTTCGGGATACGACACCGACTACGTCCTCGTGGACACCCCCGGGCAGCTGGAGCTGTTCGCTTTCAGGGAGTCCTCCAACGTCCTCGTGGACTCCTTCGGAAGGGAGGACTCCATGCTCATCTATCTGTCCGACCCGTCCCTGTGCAAGTCCCCGAACGGATTCGTCACTGCGATGGTTTTGGGTGCTCTGGCACAGTTCAGATTGCAGCTCCCGATGATCAACCTTCTGTCCAAGGCGGACACCCTCAACGAGGACGACGAGCAGAGGATGCTCGACTGGTATTCTGTGCCCGATGCGCTCTACGGCGACCTCTTGGATGCGGACACGAACCCCGAGACCGTGGTCGGAATGGAGCTCTTCAAGGCCATGGAGAACACCGGCGTGTTCGGACAGATACGCTCTGTGTCGTCCGAGACGGCCACCGGCCTCGAGGAGATATACGCCGCAGCGCAGCTGTGCTTCTTCGGCGGCGAGGATACCGAGAAATCCTGAGTTCTTCAGAAAACTAGAAAATGATAATGGGGCCCCGTAGGGCCCCTTCAATGGTTTCAGCGGAACATGTAGGCAGGGGCCTGGCTGACCTTGTTCCTGCCCGCATCCATGACCTTCTCTTTGGCGGCGAGGAAGTCGTTGAAGGTGGCCTTGTTCCTTCCGTCCCTGATGGCGAGCATTCCCGCCTCGGTGCAGAGGTTCTTGATCTCGGCTCCGGAAAGTCCGTCGGTCATCTCCGCCAGCTTGCTAGCGGAGACCTTCTTGTCGACGTTCATGTGGCTGATGTGGATCTTGAAGATCTGAGTCCTGGCCTCCATGTCGGGCATTCCCACGTCGATGATACGGTCGAATCTTCCCGGCCTCAGCAGAGCGTCGTCTAGGATATCGGGCCTGTTGGTAGCGCCAATGATCTTGACGTTCTTGATGCTCGTGAATCCGTCGAGCTCGGCCAGGAGCTGCATGAGGGTCCTCTGGACCTCCCTGTCGCCTGATGTGGCGACGTCGAGCCTCTTGGCTCCGACGGAGTCGAGCTCGTCTATGAATATGATGCTGGGCGCCTTCTGCTTGGCCAGCTCGAACAGGTCGCGGACCAGTCTGGCACCCTCTCCGATGTACTTCTGGACGAGTTCGGATCCCACGAGCCTGATGAAAGTGGCGTCCGTGGCGTTGGCGACGGCCTTGGCCATGAGGGTCTTTCCGGTTCCGGGGGGTCCGACCAGAAGCACTCCCTTGGGGGGCTCGATACCGATCTTGGCGTACAGCTCGGGCCTGAGGAGCGGGTCCTCCACGGCCTCGCGCAGCTCGAGCATCTGCTGCTTGAGTCCGCCGATGTCGTCGTACGTCACATTGGGCTTCTCGAGAACCTCCGCGCCGGAGACTATGGGGTCGACCGATGACGGGATGACCTCCATGACGGCCAGGGTCTGCTTGTTCAGCGTCACCCTGGACCCGGGGATAAGCTCCTTGGGGTCGATGTAGTCCGAAACGGCCACCATGAAATCGGGGCCTGTGGAGCTCTTGACGACCACGCGGTTGTTGGAGAGGACGTCCCTGAGGGAACCTACGATGAGCGGAGGGGTCTTCAGCCTCTCCATCTCTCCTCTGATCCTCGCCAGATCCTTCTGCAGCCTGAACAGTTCGCCCTCGGCGTAGCGCTTCTCGTTCTCCGCGTTGCGGAGCTCCTCCACCAGCCTCACGTTCCTGTCCTCGAGCGTGACGATCTTGGCCTTTAGCTCGGCCACTTCATCCGTGAATCCGGGATCGATGTCTGTTCTATCCAAGAGAGTCTCGTCGTTACTCATCACCAGCTGTAATGAAAATTATGATTTAAAACGTAGGGATGGATTGTTCGACTATCCAATACGGAATCGGCGGGCGATTCAGAGGCGTTAACGGCATCTTATTGTTACGTGAAAGCCCTGATCAGCCATCATTATCCTTATTTACAACACGGGCGATGGAGCTATCATGATCTGTGAGATGTGCGGAAAAGAGGTCCCTCTGACCAAGACGGTCATCGTGGAGGGTAGTAGGTTGAACGTCTGCCCCAGCTGCGCCAGGTTCGGCGAGGACTACAGGGCCAACCAGAGCGGTGCTCCCATTTCTTCCTCCGTTATCGACCAGAGGCTCGAGAAGCGCGAGAAGAGGATGAAGACCAAGGACATCTACGCCGGAACCTCGTCCACAGAGCTGATTGACGACTACGGCGGCGCCATAAGGGAGGCCCGCGAGGCCAAGGGAATGGACCTGGAGCAGTTCGCGGCATCCATCCTCGAGAAGAAGGGAACGATCTCCAAGATCGAGGCCAACGCACTGGTCCCCGATGACAAGCTGATCAAGAAGATCGAGAAGGCCCTCGGCATCAAGTTGACCGAGACCGTGCAGTCCGGAGTCACCGTAGGCGGCGGCAACGGCAACAACAAGATGACCTTAGGCAACTTCATCAGGAAGGAGTGATCCCTCCTCTAAACCCCTATCCGGCACCCAGAACAGCTTATGAAGGGTGCCGTTTTACGATTTCATCCCGCTAATCCCACCGTAGACCTTTCCCACGTAAGGGGATATGTCCACGCCCTTGTCCCTGAGGACGATGAGCGCCGCGGCCGAGATGTCGATGTCCAGCTTCTTCTGGATCTTGGAGCATGCGGGGACGAAGTCGCGCGTCTGTATGCCGTTCTCCGCCGCCACCCCGATGAGGACATGGAACATGTCGGGCTCCTCCTCGCCTTTGGGCTTGGGGGCCTCCACAGGTTTGGAATGGATCAGGTCCATGACCTCCTTGGTGGGCTTGTAGGCCAGCGGGAGGTCTATGCCGCTCAGGTCCTTCGAGGGGCGGATGTAGTCGCCCTTCTTCTCCAGGATCCTCTCGGACAGGAGCAGTCTCAGAAGGAGCTTGGCATCCGACGGCGACATCCACTTGAGTTCAAGGGACGATATCATCACGAACTCATCGGGTGTGGTGACATCCTTCCCGATGCTGCGGAAGAACGCAGCCGCGCAGACAGTCAGCTCGTCGGTCATGCCACGTCAATCGGCTAGTCCGTAATTAGGTTTTTTGGGTGAGGATCGGTCCGTATCCTAGGAAAACGTCTAATATGGCGGAGCATACAACCCGTCTAGAATATGCCGGAAAACGGGCCTCCTCGCGCGCGCGTTTTTTGATATATGTACTAACAGTAAAAATAAGGGGCCTGCAAACCTTTATAATCAAGACCAATCTACACGGCTCTATCCTGTATGGTGACTTATATGGAAGCACACAGTA
>Ga0310696_10002577_pt1 | contig 23748 bp, 24 predicted proteins | sample AusTroGonzalo_MG_4_FD_203885 | JGI IMG/M metagenome (GOLD analysis project Ga0310696, IMG submission 203885) | Bovine rumen microbial communities from tropical cattle in Woodstock, Queensland, Australia - Gonzalo_02 (v2) (version 2) | ecosystem: Host-associated > Mammals > Digestive system >...
TAATGGAATTATAAACAACGCTTTTTTACTCATAGTGGTTTACCACCTTTCACTTATTAGACGTTAATAAACATAGAAAACTGCTAAAAAGGAGACATTTTTTCAAATGCCTTCCTTATGATGTTTCTTATAGTAATATGCTATTTAATACTAGAATTTATTAAGCAATTCTCTTAAATCTTTAAGATACTTTTCCATGTTCTCCATAGAGAAGTTATGTTTCTTAAAGAAATGTAAGCCACGTACACAGCCAATTAATCTGACCTTATCTATAACTGTTTGATATTCTTCATCGTTTAGATCAGAAAAATACTTTCTAGAAATGTTCTTCCATAGATAAACAGCTTTATCAAATGGAATTTCTAAGAAGTTCTCAACAATAACTTTGCTGATTTGACCATATTCAAAATAAGAGTTACAAACACTCGCTAGTTCAAATATTGGATGACCTGTACATAAGGTATCCATATCAATAAGCATTAATTCATTCCCTTTGGTGAGCAATTGATTCTTTAAATGGAAATCACCATGAATCAATGTCTTACTATCAGGGATATCTTCAATAATCTTTTTAACTTTCAAATATTCTTCTTCAGTTAAGAATGATTTGATATTTTCCACATATCTGAGGTGGCTTATTTTCATATCTGGTAAAGAGTCATCATCACAGACTGTCGAGTGGATCTTCTTAAGAAGGGCTACTGCTTTATCGACAAAGTCATCAGTGTTCTTTTGACTTTCATTAACGTATTTAACGCATGATCCGGCGTTTAATAGTTCAAAGACTGTACCATATTGATCTCCGACTTTAACGATATCTAACGCGATTGCGGTAGGTAAGCCTAATACAAAGGCTTTCTTAGATAATTCTCTTTCGTTTTTAATATCATCTAAGCAAGCACCTTTTTCATAGACCTTAACAATGGTGTCTGGTGCAGTAGAATATACGATACCGTGTGCACCCTTTCCAATAATTTTACAGCCTTCCACCGATACTTCACGTAAGGCTTTTTCAACAGTAACGATATTAGTGAAGCCTGTCATTTCAAAGATGTCATAGACTTCAATAGAAGCATTAATAACGGATACCTTATCGTATTTCTTCTTAAGGTTTAAAACCACACGAAGACCCGCACTGGAGATATAGTTAGTCTCTTTAGCGTCTAAAACTATTTCATCATAGTTATGACCTTCTAATTGATTAAGAATATCCGCTTCTACTTCAGCGAAATTATCAAATGATAATGATTTAGGTAATTGATAAGTAAAGATCACCATATTATTCGTTAGCTTCCACTGCTTCTGGATACATTTCTTGTACTGCTTCTAAGAAGCCATAATACGCTGGCTTTTTAGAATAGTTTTCATTAAAGATTAATGGGTATTGATTGCCTCTCCAGGACATATTATCAGTGACACCCCAGAAGACAATCGCGTTAACTTCTGTCTTACCACTTGCGTTACCCTCTAACACTCTAGTGGCTAGTTGCTTATAAGCATTCTTTTGATTATTGAAGACTGATTCAGAATTACCGTTAACGGTAATATCTAATTCAGTTATTTGACATTTAAGGCCTTTTTCTTTAATCATTTCCGCATCTTTAATAACAGAGTCTAAAGAATAGTTATTCATATCAAGGTGACCTTGAATACCAACACCATCAATTAGTTCTTCTGCGATAGCGTCTTTTAACAACGTATTAAGAGCGAACTTGCAGTTACTTGTCTCATAGTCATAAGCATAATCGTTATAGTAGAGTTCTTGATCCTCTTCTGCGTATTGTCTAGCGTATTTAAAAGCATAGTAGACAAAGTCTTCCCCAATGGTTTCATACCAATAATTAGGAGCACTACCATAGTTATTAGTTTTACGAACCGCACCATTTTGCACAGCTTCATTAGAAACATCAATCGCATACACTAGCCCAGGCCATCTTTCATTGATGGTTTCTATTGTGGTCTTAATGAAGTTTTCCATACGCGCCAACATTGTGGTTTTAGAAACAACCGCACCACTAGCTTGATAGCCTTTTTTAAAGAACCATTCTGGTGTTTGATCAAACCACACAAATGTGTGGTGTCTAACACCGATATTGTTTTTCGCACACCAATCATAAATCTTTTCAAAAGGCGCGGTTTTAATGGCTACTTGTGTTTCATCAGTTTTTGCTAATTCTTGGCACGCTGTTTGATCTAAGATTTGTTCTGGTTTACCTTCATTTTCTGCAGTGATGGAATTGAAGTTGTCTTTGACCATTTTTCTAATTTCGGTATTTCTAAACATACGAGTGGATAAACAACCACCAACTTTTAAATATGGTTCATAAGCTTTATATAGACTTTCATCATTAAATTCGTAAGCTGTTTTAACGGTTTCTTCCCCTAAGGTGATATTGATATCATCAACATAGAAAGCCGCATTAGAGGCGGTATTTTGTAACTTATAGTTAAGACGAATTGCGCCTAATGTTTCTAAAGTATCATAAGAGACTGTTAACTCCCTCCAAGTGTATTCCATATCACTTGTGATTTCTAACAAATCACCTTTGATGCTATTGTTCATAGAACTTGGAAATACTTCTAATTGGAAAGAGGAAATATTGCCATCACTTGGGGCATAAACATATAAGGAAATAATGTCACCGTTCTTCGCATCATCTTCACCAAAGTATGGAGTGTCCACTAAATCACTACCAACATACATATTTGTCGCATTTTTAACTTCAAACTTTAAAGATGATTTATCGTAATTACCAAAGTCATTAACGATTTCACCTTTACTGTCTTTATCCGCTGGGGCCAATGGTAAAGTATCTAAATCTTTAGAGGATTTCCATTCCTTCACGGTGTCACCAATTTCTAATGGTTTAGGTTCTTGGCTAGTATTGCTATTTCTATTGGCGTTACACGCCACGGTTAAAGATGCGGTCAACAAAGAGACGACAGCACATAAAAAATGTTTCTTATTATTCATGCAACACATTTCCTTTGCAAAGATATTATACAAATAATTATTAGTTAATAAAAAGCCATTTCATCGTTAATGAATGGCTCTTTATCTTTTTATTAGAATGTATCTAGATATCTTTTATTGCTCTTCTTGATTCCTACGGAAATACGCTCTATCTTGTGCGATTTGTTTTAAGCACTTTTCACCGTGGATGAAACATTGTTCATCAGTGGGTTTAGCAAAAGATGAAATGATAAGGCCAATGCCTATGACAGCAGTGATAACCGAGGCGGCAATATAAATAATCATACGTGGATCTTGATAGAAATACTGCGTATATTCATGACCAACTTGTTTTTCTATTACCGCACCGAAAGCAAACACCACGATAGGTATAAGAGCAGCACTTGCGATTGCGCCTATGCCAATGCCTCTTTTAATCCAATAAAGTTTTGGGTAATGTGCTCTACCATAATCTATGACTTGTTGTCTTGTATATTCTTTGTCACCATATTGATATGTACTTGCCATAATGTTCACTCCTTATCTATATTTTTTTCAAATTCGATTATAGAGCAAATAATTTAAAAATAAAATATCAGTCAGTTATGCTTTTACTTTTGATAAACTATAGATAGCAATTATTGCTAGGGAGACACTTATATGGATATCAAAAAAGGTAATCAGGATTTTTTAAACATCCTAGAAAACAATAAAGAGTTAAAAGATAGAAGAGATGAACTAGTCAAAGGACAACATCCCGACACTTTAATCATCACCTGTTCTGATTCTAGAGTGGTCCCAGAATATATTTTCAATGCCTCTTTAGGGGAATTATTTGTTATTAGAACCGCGGGTAATGTCATCAATGAAGGTGAACTAGCGACAGTTGAATACGCAATTGAACACTTAAAAGTTAAACGCATTATTGTCTTAGGTCATACCCATTGTGGCGCGATTCACGCAGCGATAAATAACGAACACGGTATGTATTTAGACCCGATTTTAAATAGAATTAAGACCAACATCAGTATCATCACTAATGAAACTATGGCAGCGAAAATGAACTCCATTGGTGAAGCTGAATATTTAAGAGAAAAGTTCCCTAACTATAAAGGTACAATTGAATCAATGATGTATGATATCGAAACATCGGATGTTTTCTAATATGGATAATACTAGGAAGAAATATAAACAAGCATTCTTATTATTTACTATCTCACAGTTCTTCATGATGTTGGGCTTGCTGGAATATGGTTCATCCATCAAAGCCATATCAGAGATTATGGGAATATTTATTATATTCCAATTAGTCGCTTTTATCATGATGATTGCGGCAGCGACAAAGTTACATGATTTTAATAAGAATTTCTTCTATGCCTTTGTCACTTCTATTATCTGCTTATTCGTCTCTTTATTAGCATCCGTAGGCAGTGAATCCACGGAAGATTTCACTATTTCGTGGGCTCGTGGTATGGATATCTCTTCCAATATCTTAACATGTGTAGCCTATGCTTATTTCTTCTTAGGCTGTAAAGATTATTTCATTGAAGAAGGTATGGAAAGAAACGCGAAAAGATGTCGCTTTGGTTTCTTCTATGTCATTGGTATGACAATCCTTATTAACTTAATGGCCTTTATTGGTAGCTTTAACGCAATTAAGACTAACTACTTAGTCGCGGCGATATTTAGATATGGCGCATTAGCAATGAAATTAGCCATGTATTTATTTATGTTCATTATTTTAGTGATTATGATTCGCGCGATGAAGAAGAAAGAAAAGGAGGAAGAAACTCATGAATAAGTTTTTCTCCTTCTTTAAGAAATATTCTGTCATCTTAACGATGGCGTTAGTGATTCCACCCACTATTTCAGTGGGTCAATATCTCTTCACTTGGGAAGGGGCTTTCCATAATGAATATTATCAAGGTGAAGAATTAAAGGTTGATGATAGTAAGTTTGAAATAACCGCGGTTAAACATATTGGTAAAGTATCACAAAGTTCCTCTAACTTTTCCTATCAAGGTGCAGCCTGTTATAAAGATAAATACGTTGTCTGTTTAGATGGCTTAGAAGCGATTCAAATTTATGATTCTAATAATATGAAATTACTCCACCATATCAATGGCACATTTAATAAAGAATGGCACTGTAACCAAGCCTTCTTTGGTGATCAATACTATAAGTTAACGGATGAATATCCACTTTTCTATGTTTCTATGGAACATAAGAATGTGCATTCCACGATTGCTTTTAGGATATACACTAAAGGTGGAACATATCATATAGAAGAAATACAAACTATTAATCTAGTCTTTGACTATGAAGAAGATACAATCTATTATCCAAACTCATATTATGACTTTGATGATGGTCTTATATATTATGGTGGCTATACTGAAAACTCATATATGAGAAGTGACACTAATAAGTTAAAGTATTATTCTTTCCCAATGCCAAGCTATAGAGAAGAATACTATGAAGTACATACCGGTAATCCGATTGATACTTTTACTCTTCCTAGTGAAACCGCTACACAGGGTGGCTTTATTTCCCACCATCACTTATATCAAACATTCTCCTTTGGTTCTAAAACTGATCCATTAAGAGCGCCTGTTATGAGGGTTGTGGATTTAAGAAACAAAACCATTGTTAAAGAGTATAAAAACTTAGGTGAACAATTTGGGGTTTATACAGAATTTGAACACCTAGCCCTTAACGATAAGGGAAGAATTATCTCACTAGGTAATCCTTTTGATATTTACGAATTTGAATATAAAGGTTAGTCTTGTTCTATAACAGCCTGGAAGTAATTGCGTAATAATCTAAATCATATTCATGACCATCAACAACAATCTTCTCATTAGAAAAAGTATCTTTCATATTAACCTTGGTATATCTTCTCCAGACAAGCGTATTTAAGTCTTTATTTAGGAATGTTTCAAAATAAGCGCGTTTAGGATCATCACTACCATCTGGATCAAAATATGAGACCTTAATAACATTTTGCTTTTTACCATCATATTCGAGGATATAGTCTTCAGCATTAGTAAAGATCATGTTCATATAGTTAAACTTTTTATCAAAGCCCCAGTCATCTAAGAAATCTTGATCTTTATAAGTCTTAATAATTCTTTTACCATTTTCTAGATATGATTCACCAGTCCACGCTATACCATTATCTTTAATAGAGACATATTGGTTATATCTTCTAACTTTAGAGAAATCTTTAGTATATTCTTTTACCGCTATTTCGACACTTTCAATATCATGAATTAAGGCTTTGCCTACAACATAGATGTGATAAGAATAATCACGAATAAGAGCGTTATTAGTGACATCATATAAAGCCCAACATACTTCTTCTTCCGGCTTTAACTTAATAAACCAGTTTGGCAGCTCTTCATATCTAATAGACTCGTCATGCTTTTTAACATATGTGAGTTTTAAATCTTTAATGATAGTAGGTAACTTATTAACCGCAAAGCCATTAAGCAAATCATCGGTGGAGACATTTAAAATATCAGCGAGTTTTTTAAGCATTAAGATGTTTGGATAGTTAAGTCCCGCTTCCCACGAATAAATTGTTTGTCTCGACACATTAGCGAGATCCGCTAAGTCTTCTTGTGACAAACCATTTTTCTTTCTTAACAAAGTTAGATTCTTTTCAAATTGCATATCTATTCACCTCAACGCAATCAATGATAAAGCAATGGTAAATAACCATCCACCAAGTAAATATAACTTATTTTGTAAGAAAAATCTTACATTTTATTGTTTATTAGTTTTCATCCATATCATCAATGAACATTGTTTCATCTTCCACTGGATCATCACTATAACCATATTTAGAAGATGATTTGTTTTTAGATGCATATCGATAGTTACCTCTAAGCTTGTTGTAAAAAGCAACAGGTTTAATCATGAAGAAACCCACGATAATAAAAAGCAAGCAAAACCAAAGCATTGAATAAAGCACTGTTAGAGTAATTGCAAGAGCATTACTTTTCATTTAAAAGCCTCTTCAAACACCTTAAGGTTATTCCTATCTGGATAGATACATAAGTAGATATTCTTTAATGTCTTTGGCTGATAATCATGTAGGGCTTTATAGCAAATCTTTACAGCATCTTTGATTGGATAACCAAATGCGCCTGTTGAGATAGATGGGAAAGCGATTGATTCTAGACCTAACTCATCAGCGAGTTTTAAGCAGTTGATATAGCAGTTATACAACGTTACTGGAGGATTAGGGTCACTATAAAATCTCGGACCCACAGTATGAATAATATATTTGTTGTCTAAGTTATAGGCTTTCGTGGCTTTAGCCTCTCCTGGCTTACAGCCATTAAGAGTGCGGCATTCTTCTAAAAGAAGTGGGCCTGCGGCTCTATGAATAGCGCCATCAACACCACCACCACCTAATAAGGTTTCGTTAGCAGCGTTAACAATTGCATCCGCAATGTGCCCTATTTTAGTAATATCTTGATAAATAACTTTAATATTCAAATTAGATAACTCCACATGGAATTAGTATAACAAGAAGAAGGGCCACTAGTCCCCATTCTGCAATTAAGAAGATATTACGTGTCTTTGGTTTCATATCTGGTACATAGTTACTTGCTAAGAAGAATGGGATATAGGTAGTGATGAAAACTGGAATAACGCCCCACCATGGATAGACCCAAATAAATGAGTTATTAGATGTACCTGCTAGGAATGATTCAAACAAGGCAAATAATAAGGCCATTTCAATTGCCACCATTAACTTGCAACTAATACCTTTGAACTTACCTCTAGCAAAATATCTCTTAGTTCTATCTTGTGGCATCATCTTAAAGGAGATAATACCCGCTAAAGAGAACATCATAGATAATTCCCAAGAAACACCAATCAAAAGAATAAATGTTGTTGATTGATTGGAGACTGCCCATAATGGATAACCACTAGCTTTTTTGATAATCGCATTAGCGATTTCATATAACCAGTGCACACCATATAAGGCTAAACCTGCTTGAACAGCAGCGTAGTTCTTCTTATGGATTTCACTCCAATATACGTAGAAAACTACGGCTAAGATGAAAATAAAGCTCCAATTAAAGTTGTTTGTGTCGCGAACTAAAATGGCATCAACAAGATCCTTGGCGCCTTGTGAGCCGTCGCCCCAAAATTTGAAATTCATATGTATGTACCTCGATTTGATTATATACCAAAAAGTATTAGAAAAAATCTTACTTTATTATGGTTAGAAAAATTTTTCGAACGTTTTGACTTATTAAATTGTATTATTAGTGAAGGGTAACCATGGCAAAAACTCTATACTCAGCATTCTTTAATAAAGAGGATTGGGCTGTTAAAGAAGTCTATTCCTACTACTCACGCTTAGTGAAGCATGTTTCTTTTGAAATACTTCACGATAACGATTTAGCAGACGATGTCGTTAGTGAAACTTTTATCAATTTATTAGAAAAAGGAAAAGTCGATAACGATAGTAACTTTGTCGCTTATATGTGCGCTATCGCGAAGAACTTATCCTTAAATATGATAAAAGAAAGAAACAGATATGAGTCACTAAACGAAGATGTCGCTTCATCTAACGATGAAAAGAGTGACAATATCTTAGACATCTTAAAAGGTAAATTAGAAGAAGATGAGTACAATATCCTCGTTATGCGAGCGGTATTAGAGTATCCCTTCAATGATATTGCTCTAGCGTATAAAGTCACCGCATCTGCAGTACGTGGCCTCTACCATAGAGCAAAGAAAAAAGCACAAAAACTTTTGGAGGGACTTTTATGAGTTTTAAGAACAAATTAAAAGAAGCTTACAGCAATAAAGTAACCGCCCCTAAGGGTTATCAAGAATTTAATAATAACGTTGAAATAAAGAAAACCCACCACAATGCTTTTAAAACAGTGAAGTGGGTCAGCATTGGTTCATTATCTCTTGTTGGTACATTCGTATTAGTGGTCGCTAGTGTCGCTATTTTCTCTAACATGCACATCAAAGAAAATATTGCAGACAGTGTGAAGAAAGCAAGATTTTCCATGTATGACACTAACTTATTAGAGTGTGAAACATTTAAGCATCTTAACAACATTACTTATGATCAAGAAAAGAAAAACGAACCAATAAGTGAAGACTTTGTTAGTTATGTAAATGGTTTCACAGAAAAGACCTATCAAGGTTTTGATAAAACTTCTAACTTTGCCTATTCTCCTTTAATGGCGTATACCCAAATGGACCTCATCTCCTTAGCGCTCTCTGATGATGAAGCCATCGCAGAAGTTAATGCTGCTTTAGGTACAAGTGACACTACTTTACGTGGCACTAATGTCTATAGAGCGATGCTTAATAACTCCTACGCTAATAAGCAATCTAAGAGCACAGTACAAGCTAAAAACGCTGTGTTCTATGATCCATATCGCGCTGAATCAGAAATTAATCAAAATTTCTTAACAGGTTTAACCGCTAGACGCGCTGAAGCTTATAGTATGAGTTATGATCTTGATAACGATATCAATAACATCCTTAAATGGATTGATGAAAGTGTGAATGAAACTGGATTCTTAACCAAACAAGATTTAGAAATAGATGAAAATACATTTATAATGTTTGTTTCCAGTTTATATTTCGATAACTCTTGGTCAAGTAAATATGTTGCTAAAAACACTAAGAAGGATACTTTCCATCTTAGTAATGGAGAAACAGTCACTACAAAGTTTATGAACCATGTCATCCTCAATGAATATCGTGACTTTGGTGATTATGTATCCGTTAAAGATAACTATAATTTTGGCTATTACGTAGAATACTTTGTGCCTAAAAAAATTGAAGATAACATCTTTAACGTTTTGCCAAACGATTTCTTAACTAAAGAAGTTGAGCCTAAATACACTGCAATTAGTCTTTCGGTTCCTAAACTTGATATGACATGTAAAAGTGACATTACTGACATCATTAAAGGAACAGGTATTCAAAAGATGTATGAATATGAATTAGGCCGCTACTACTTAGATAATGCCTGTGAAACACCAAACTTTGAAGAGGCATCATGGGTTAAGCTCACAAAGCAAAAAACTTCTGTGAGTTTTGATGAAGATGGCACAGTTGTTAAATCAATCACTTTCTCCGTCGGCAATGGAATGGACTCATATCATCCTAGTAATGGTTATGAAGTGACGTTAAATCAACCATTTGTGTACGTCATTAAAGATAGTAACGGTTTGCCTCTTGTTCTAGGCGCGGTAAATAATCCAATAGCGTAAAAAGAAGCCCTTTAAAGGGCTTTTTTAATAATCTCTTTAATATCTAACAGGTCTTCGATGATATATGTTTCTTTACCAGTGGCTAATCCATAACCACCTTTAGGTAAGAACATGATGCTTTTGATATTCGCGTTATTCGCACATTCAATATCCATACTTCTATCGCCTACATAGTAGGTGTTGTTTTTATCTAAGTGATATTTATCTACAAGATAGTTAATTGAATCCGGTAATGGTTTTCTATTAAATGTTGGATCTTTACTAGTGATGATTTCATCAAAGTAATCATAGATACCAATGTTTCTTAATACTGGTTCTGTAGATTTACCTCTATGTGTGAACACATAACTATGGATACCTTGCTCTTTAAGATACTCCAATATCTCAAGAGCGTGTTTCATTGGTTTAATCTTTAACTTCTCTTCACCTGATATTTGAGAATATCTATCTTTTAAATCTTCAAACTTAATACCAGTTTGTTTTTCCATTCCTTGGATAAAGTGGCCAACAGAATATCTAATGGCTTCTTTATAAACATCTTCTCTATTTAAGTCGATACCAATCTTCTCTTTATAGATACGACAAAGACTATCGACGATAATATCGTAAGAATCAATTAATGTGCCATCTAAGTCCCAAATGAATACTGGCTTGCCCATAATTAGATTTCCTTGCCTCTACAATATCTATATTTGATATTACTAACTTCCCCTGAATAGCAGAATCTTTCTACAAGTTCTTTAGGGGATAATTCCATAAATGGATCTTGAAGACCACTGATGACTAAAGCGTCAAAGTCATAACCTGGTTCAAAGCTACCAACTTTACCAAAGATGTCACCACTGCCTAAGGTCGCCATATAGAAGGCTTCTTCAAAAGTAATGGTTCTATTATCTTGCTCATAAAGCGCTTTGATTTTAGAAAGACGGACCGCACTGGCAACTTGTCTATAGATGCCTAAATATGAGCCTGCCGCTATATCGCTACCAGTAGCTAAATTGATGCCCGTATCGATTAAATTGCCCGCTGGGATGATACCAGCGATAACGTTTGTAGTGGCGTCAGGACATGTGACAGCGTAGCCACCACAGTCTTTTAATAAATCAATATCTTCTTTAGAAGGATAGATAAAATGCGCTGCAATAAATGGCTTGTGTTTAAGTAAGCCTGCTTCTTGATAGATTTGCATATCACATCTACAACCATCAAAGCATTTCTTCGCTTCTTCTTTTTCCCATAGTGATTCCACGATATGGGTTTGACAGCCAATATCATACTTATCAGCGAGTTCTCCTAGTTTCTTTAATAATGCAAAAGAACAAGTAGGCGCGAATCTTGGAGTTAATATTGGTTTAGCATACTTATTGTTAATATGTTTCTTTATAAACTCTTCAGTGTTCTTAATTGATTCATCTGTAGTTTCTATTAAGTATTCAGGACTATCTTTATCCATGTTGGTTTTACCAACATAGGCTTTAATACCTTTGGCCTCTAATTCATTTATTAAATAATCAGAAGCGGGATTATGGATAGTTGCGAACACTACTGCGTGCATCGTGCCATGTTTAATTAAGTCATTAACAAACGCACTATAGACCGCTTTATAGAAAGCTTCATCTTTATATTTAGCCTCAAGTGGGAAAGTATACTTATTAAGCCAATCATATAATAAAACATCCGTGGCAATCCCTCTTTGAGGATATTGAGGCGCATGGACGTGTAGATCATTAAATGCTGGAATGATGATATTGTCACCAAAGTCTATGACTTTGTAGTCTTTAAATTCATTTGGTAAGTCTTGATAGACACCTTGGATAACACCATTATCAACGACAATATAGCCAGACTTAATCTCTTTAAGTTCTTTTATTGATTCAGAATAGACAATATTACCATGATAGATTTCCATATGAATTACTATAGCAAAAATAAACCAGGTCTTAAACCTGGCTGTGATTATTTTATTTATTTGTAAGCCTCTGAGAGATATAAACCAATCCTTTCGATATTATAGAATGGTCGAATATCATAAAATGGCAATGTAGGCCTATTACCATATTCAATCGGATAATCAACAGGAACACCACCATCGATATTTTCGCCCGCCCTATTGGTGCACATCACAAAGTTAGAACGAATAAATGGGATACCATCCGCAGTGGTTTGTGAGCAGATAGAACAACTACCGCCTCCACTTTGTTGGCCAATAATCTTATAACCTAGTTCTTTTGCGCATGCCGGAAATAGATTTGCGCATGAGAATGAGTAACCACTTGTTAATATACCAATATTAAAATCAAATGCCTTTGCGGCTTCTTTATCTTTTTCATTACATTTACCATCTAAATTGATATCTACAATGCACTCATCAACAATATGATATTTGTTAAATGTGTCTATATAACTATCGTATCCAATACCACCATTCAATATGCCTAATAGACCGATGTTTGCTAGCGTACTACCACCACCATTAGAACAAATATCTAGTACGATGTTTTTTACTCCTTCTTGTTTGGCTTTATTAAATGAACTTAAAACATGACCAAAAGTATCACCTACTGTTGGAGCTTCACCTAGACCTTTATAGTAATTATCCCAGCCTTCATAATCGACATAGAATTTAGGAAAACCGATATAAGCGGTATCGCTACCTTCTGGATGATGATAATAATAACTATTACTACCAAATGGACGGTCGTAATAAAAAGAATAATAGGTATATGCTTTTTTATTTTGAATGTTATTTACTTGGTTGAATAAAGTTATAAATTCAGGAATCCGAGAAGCTTCTGCTTTAGCCATTTCATAAACAGATGAGCCCTCTGGTAAATATGTATGTCCACCATCATAAAGACCAGAGAATAAGGCTTGCAAGCCTTGATAATAATACTCTTTATATGGCGATAATAAATATTGCACAATTTTTGGATAGTATTGACGCAATAAGGTATTAAGGCCTAGGGCTCTAAATGTCTCATCGCCAAAGACCATTTGTTCTGTATAGCCACGATAACTATCAAAAGACATGCATAATTCGTTATAAACATATTCAGCTAAGTCAGCAGGTCTTATTTCAGTCATATCATCGATTTTGGAATAATAATTTTCATAACTATTAGGGGTAACTTGTTCGCCCATTGATGCGTACCAGTCTAAAACAAAGATTTCTTCACCGTTATAGGCGATGTTGTAGACCGCGATTGAACCACTAAAGGAACTTAAAAACGATAATGGAGCGTAAATGTCATCATCTTCGTCATAAAAAACAATAGAGTATTTTGCTAAATCTATAGTCCCTATATCAGGCACAACATCATTAACAACAGTCTTACCTGATATGTATACTTTTGTATTTGAAGATAAGAAATCAGGATGATCAGAAAAAGCTGCTAAATCGTTTGATGAAAATGTTCCGTTTTTACAATTAAATGCGAAAAAACTACCAGACGGTAAACGATAAGTAATAGTTCTTCTACCCGCTTGATTAACGATTAAATCAGTTTTAAAGAACTCCTTATAATATTTGGTTACAGAAATATATGGAACATTAGGGGTGTATCTATAAAAACGGAGTGTAGTTGAATCACTGCAGTCCATATGACTCTTGTGGTTAATCTTAACTTCTTTATCGATGTGATCAACACCAGCAGGCCATGAAGTTGAGCTAGGGCGGTTACTAGATGAACTAGATACAGAGCTAGGGCTACTGCTACTAGAAGATGATTTACTTGTTGAAGTTGATGTACTAGTGGATGTAGAAGATGGTACTTCTAATGAAGAACTGCTTGAAGAAGAGCTACTATCAAAGGATGATGTAGCACTATTAGATGGAATGCAGCCTACTACGAGTAATGATGTAACAACAGCGACTAGTAAAATTTTCTTTCTCATAATCAAAAAATTATTTGATTTATTCTAGTCAAATATTAAGCAACATTCAATTATTTGTTTAAGTTTTTTTGTACTAGTTCTTCATATTCCCTTGCAGTTTTTTATTTGACTGTTAGAGGAACGATCTTGCTTAAACTATTGCCTAATGCTAGTTTTGCTTCTCTAATATCAATATCGTTTTGAAGATTTAGGAAATAGTTTTCACTAAGACCAAATAGCTTACCTAATTTAATAGATGTTTCAGCAGTTATTTTACGTCTATCATGGAGCAAATCTTGAATACGAGATACAGGTACATCTATTTCTTTTGCTAAACGGTAGGCGGAAAGAGAGTATGGAACCATAAACTCTTCTTTTAATATTTCACTAATTTTTGGTGTTTCAATATGTTTCATAGCGCGACCTCAAGGTAATTATATACCTGCGTCGCGTGCATATTCAATTAGTTAAGTAAAGTCTTTTGCACTAGTTCTTCATATTCCCTTGCGGTTTTCTCATTCAAGAATTCAGGAACATAAAGGTTTTTAATCTTTTGATTGTTATTAAATGTATGCACGAATGTTAACGCGGCAATATATCTACCAACATCATTGAGATGGAAGCCGTCTTTATGGAAGTTTTCTCCATACTTTTCAATAGAGGCTTCAATAGCGTCACCGCTTCTAATGGTGATATCAATACCTAAGTCTTTAGAAACATAGTCATACGTTTCACAAATGCACTTATACATGGTCTTTCGATCATAGTTATAGTGTGCAAAGTTAGTGTTCTCAAAGCCTGTTTGATATGGCCATGTTTTGTGTAAAACAAAGACTGAGTCTTTTTGATATTCTCTAACATAGTTAATGAGCTCTTTGATATATGGATAGAAAGTATCTTTTAAGCCCGAAAAGACACTGACTTGTTGAAGAGTAATATAATCCCACTTCTTCATTAATAAAGCGTCTTTTAAAGCGATATATCTACCAGTGGATTCACCATTAAGAAACCATTCATATGGAGATGAACCATCTTTTATAAAACCAATATGTTGTTCTAAAGAACAGCCACCGACATATAAAACGCCTAATTCAATTTCAACATCACTACCTAAAGATAGTTCATGAGTATATCTAGCAGCGTCCACGCTGAAGGAATTACCAATCATCAAAATACTGATCTTTTTCATAATCTATGCATCCATTCTTTAATTACTTTAACAACTTCATATTCACCATCTTCATCAAGTTGGCCACTACCGTGGCAGTGTTCACCTTTTAAGATTTGTAGTTCTACATCTGCTTCTTTATTAAATGTCTTAATTGAAGACATCAGTAACTTATTTTGTTCTAATCTATTTGGTAAATCACACTCATAAGTTAATAGCAAGAGATGTGAGAAATCGGTAACTTTATTGACGTAATATAAAGGCGCAGCTTCATCCACTCGTTGAAGTAATGGATCTAAGCCTCTTTCAAGTTTAAGAATATTGAAGTGAGTTGTTGGTTGACCAGCATCACTAATCCAACCAACGATTTCTTTATTATCAATACCAACTTCTTTTAAGTATTCTTTGTTTAAACAAAGCATTAAGGTGAGATATGCACCTGCGGATTGTCCACTGACTAAGATACCTTTACATCTACCATATCTAGAGATGTTGTCTCTAACATAACGAACCGCCATAGCGGCATCTTTAACGCATTCTGGGAATTTCTTTTCAGTTAATAAACTATAGTTCGCTGTAGCGACCGCGAATCCTAACTTAGTTAGATGTCTAACAAAGTCGTGGCTATCACCTTTATCACCTTCGACTAAGCCACCACCATGAAAATAGACTATCGCAAAGAACTCATCTTGTTCTGGTAAGAATAAGTCCATATATAAGTCTTTATGGAAATTAAGATTTTTATCTTCCATCTTATCTCACAGTGCTTATTACCACTCTACCTTTACCTTTGATAAGACACTTCTTACCATAAGGAAGGAAGAATGTATCGTATTGATTGAAATCAATATCATTTACTTTTCCCTTTCCTTCCAAGAAGGTAAAGGAGATAAATGCTTTCTCATTAGCGGTAATTTCTAATTCATTATCAAAGTTAACTTCTTTAACAGTGAAATATTGATTATCAGCGAGTACTTCATTATTACTTTTAACAACTTTAAACTGACGATAATCGATGACGTCTAACGCCTTTTTGATATGTAGCTCTCTAGGATTACCAAATTGATCTAAACGGTTATAGTCATATAAACGATAGGTAAGATTAGAGTTTTGTTGGATTTCAATTAATCTCACACCAGCGCCTATTGCGTGGATTGTTCCTGGATTAATAATAAATGTATCACCTGGTTTAACTTCAAAGAAGTTGAGGCAGTTTATGATGTTGCCTTCTTTTAAGGCTTTTTCTATTTCTTCTTTTGAGTAATCTTTATTTAGACCAACATAAAGTCCACTACCTTTATCGGCACTGATAATATGCCACATCTCACTTTTACCAAATGATTGTTCATATTTTAAAGCGTAGTCATCACTAGGATGGACTTGTATTGATAAGTTCTCTTTCGCATCTATTAATTTTATTAATAATGGGAAATATGGAAATCTATCCATCACTGGACCGATATCTTCTTTAGTGAGGACATCTACGAGTCTTTTGCCTTTATCAGGACCACTAGCAATGATTGAGGAATCATTATCTCTCACGGATAATTCCCAGCATTCACTCACTCTATCTAAAGATAGACCTTTATTAAAGTTCTTAAAATAGGTCCCACCCCAGATATAGTCTTTAACAATTGGATTAAGTTTAACTAGTTCCATATTTATCTAATAAATCCCTCGAATAAGGCTTTTAATTCATCAACACGTTTTTGACCATCAGCGAAGATATAAATCTTAAGCTTTGGTTCTGTACCACTTGGTCTAATCGTAATTGTGGAATTATCTTTTAAGAAGAACTTCACCACATCACTCTTTGGTAAGTTGGTTGGTTCTTTTCTATCAGCGTAGTAAATGAATCCCGCTTGGTAGTCACCAATATGATCAATATCTTTGACTTCTTGTTTAACTTTATCGTTTCTAAAGAATTCCATTAAGGATTTGATTTTATTCATGCCCTCAACACCTGGGAATTCATAAGTTAATAAAGCAGTCTTAAAGTCACCATATTTCTTATATAGTGCATTTAATCTATCTAACATCGTTAAGCCTTGTTTCTTTAAGTGATTAGCGACTTCACACACTAACATAACCGCATTAACTGCGTCTTTATCTCTAACATCAGTGTTTGTTAAGTAACCACATGACTCTTCAAAACCGAATAAATAGTCATTCTGAGCGTTTTTCTCTTCAAGGAAGAGTATTTGTTCACCAATGTATTTAAAACCCGTCAGAACGTCGATTACGCGTACTTTATAGTCATTTGCCATTAAAGCGGCCATATCACTACTAACGATTGTTTTAACTAAGACTGGATTCTTTGGTAATTTACCTTGTTCTTTCTTCGCATTATAAATCGCATCAAAAAGAATTAGGCCTACTTCATTACCAGTTAAGATATGTGGATTACCATGATCATTAACGACCACACCACATCTATCACTATCAGGGTCAGTAGCCACTAAGATATCAGCGTTTTCTTTAGTTAATTGTTCAATACCTAACTTTAAGGCTTCATGAATTTCTGGGTTTGGATATGGGCAGGTTGGGAAATTACCATTTGGCATTTCTTGTTCTTTGACAATAGAGACATCTTTAAAGCCATCTCTTTCTAAGATGGTAGTCACACAACGACGACCCGCTCCATTAAGAGGGGTATAAACAACTTTTAAAGTTCTACTTTCGTTATAGATAGATTGTTTCTTTGTGCTTTCCATATAAGCTTGGAAACAATCTTCGTTAATGAGAATAATTTTACCTTCTTTAACTAAGGCATCATAGTCACCCACTTTAACATCATTAAACATATCTAAAGCGAGTATTTCTTCTAATACCGCATTAGCTAAGTTATCTGTACACTGACAGCCATCTGGTCCATAGACCTTATAGCCGTTATAAATCTTTGGATTATGAGAGGCAGTAACAACGACACCAGCGTCACACTTAAAATATCTAACAGCGAATGATAATGAAGGAGTTGGCATCAGTTCTCTATATAAGTAGACCTTAACACCATTAGCAGCGAGTGTCGCCGCGGTCTCTTTAGCGAATTCATCACTATGGTTACGGCTATCGTAGGCGATAGCGACACTTGGATTAGCTTTCTTTTTGTTTAAGTAATTGGCTAAACCTTGAGTGGCTCTTCTAATGATGAAGCGGTTCATTCTATTAGTGCCCACTTCCATCACACCACGTAAGCCACCTGTACCAAAGGCTAGATCACGATAGAACCTATCTTTGATAAGTTCATCATTACCTTTAATCGCTAAGAGTTCGGCTTTTTCTTCTTCGTTTAGTAACTCTGAATTAAGCCATGTTTCATATATCTTGCTGTAATCTCTCATAAAAATTCCTCACATTTAATAATATCAATTATTTAATGGCTTTTAATTCAAAAGCGTCTTCAGGAACATACATTTCAAACTTCGGCATCTTATAAACTGAGAAGTTATTTGGGACCACTAAGGAGGCATATAATCCACATCCTGGGATTTGGACATAGATTAATAACTTATCACCTAAGACATCTTCATCGTAAGCAGAGACTTTAATCTTGTTATAGAAGACTTTTTCTTTCTTCTTTGATGTTTCTTCCACTGGTTGCTCTTCAGTAGGAGCTTCCACTTCAGCTGGTTCTTCGGTGACTTGCTCTTCAGCAGTGGCTTCCGCTTCAACTGGTGCTTCGGCGACTTGTTCTTCAATAGTGGCTTCCGCTTCAACTGCTTCTTCAGAGGTTTCTTCCACTGGAGCCTCTTCTACAGGTTTTTCTTCTTCCTCGGCCTTTTTAACTTTATTCATTGCTTTGAGCATCTTTCTCGTATAGATTGGAACAAGTTTATCTTGCTTAAAGATGATCTCATATTGACCATCAGTAATTTCTTCATTACTTGGATATTCGAGTGTGGCGTTGCCCACTTTAATTTTCATCACACCATTGTTAACTCTTACTGTCGCAGCACCAGTGTTTTCATAGACCACTTCACGAGAGTTAACTTTGTTATGTTCTTGGTCATAGATTTTTATTCTTTGGTATGGAAGATAAATATCCACAACTTTACCTAATGGTACCTTTTCGTCATTTCTCATCTTGAAGGCAAAGTATCCTTCAACACCATCTAAGGAGAAATAGACCGCTTGATAGTCAGTCTTTTGTTCCATGAATTCGACTTTAGCCTTAACCTTAAGCGCTAATCTGTTTTCTGGTAAGACTTCAAACTTATCATATGGGACATAAACAGTAACATCATCACCTTCTTTATAAGGAGGTTCGACTTCCACTGGTTCTTCTTGTTGTTCTTCGACTTGTGGTTCTTCTTGTTCAGGAACTTCTTCCACTTCTGGTTTAGCAATTTCAACTTTATAGATACCTTCAACACCATCAATAGCGAAGCTCACCACTTGTGTCTTTTCATCTTCTTCGAATTTAACGACTTTAGCCTTGATATCTAAGGCATCTGGGATTTCTTCTAAAGAGATGTGCCATGGCTTAGTCACTAAGACCATATCTTCAGTAAAGACCTTATCATACAAAGCGGCCATGTTGTTTTTATCAATAATGAATCTTTGTTTACCGATATTTAAGACATTGTTATTCACTAAGACTGGGATTTCATTGCCCATCATTGGTCTAGTTAAACTAACGTATTCTGGTTTAATCGCTAAGTTAACGTCATTATCAAAAGCGCTGTCTAATAAGTGTTTAACAAATTCTGGTTCTAAAACTAAATCTTGTTCCCCAATAGAAACGATGTTGTTATTAATTCTGACTGGGATTTCATCTTCATGTGGGATACCCATAATGGCTTTATGTGTCTCAACATCAAACATATAGACATGGTCCATATTGAATTCCACATTGATATCTTCATTAGCGCGAATCTTACTGTTAAATGGAATCTTAACGATGAATTGGTCTTTTCTATTTTCCATCTTGCAGTAAAGGATGGATTCATCACCTAAGTGTTCCACGACTTCAATATGCGCTTGGATATCACCTTCGTTTGGTCTAACGTGTTCTGGTCTAATGCCTAATAAGACTTTTTGACCAATATATTTCTTGCTCGCTAATTGTTTGGCTTTGATTTCTGGGAAAGTGACCACCATATCGTCTAAGCCATTGAGTTTGGCTTTAAGCTCTTTACCATCCATAAATAGTTCAGCATCAACGATATTCATTTGAGGAGAACCTAAGAAGGTCGCGACGAATAAGTTACATGGATCTTCAAATAAGGTGATTGGGGTATCAGCTTGTTGAATGAAGCCATCCTTCATAACAACGATACGATTACCCATTGTCATCGCTTCTGTTTGGTCGTGAGTAACATAGATGAAGGTGGTTTCCAATTTTTCATGGAGTTTAGTAATTTCACTTCTCATGGAGACACGTAATTTCGCGTCTAAGTTAGATAATGGTTCATCAAGTAAGAAGACTTTAGGATCTCTAACGATTGTTCTACCTAAAGCGACACGTTGACGTTGACCACCTGAGAGTGCTTTTGGTTTTCTAGATAATAATTCAGAGATTTCAAGAATCTCCGCAGCGGCTCTAACTCTTTTATCAATTTCTTCTCTAGGAGTATGTCTAAGCTTTAAGCCAAAGGCCATATTGTCATAGACAGTCATATGTGGATATAAGGCATAGCTTTGGAAAACCATCGCAATATCTCTATTCTTTGGTTCAACTTCGTTCATCAGTTGTCCATCAATATATAATTGACCAGCAGTAATTTCTTCTAAACCTGCGATCATTCTTAAAGTTGTGGATTTACCACATCCTGAAGGACCGACGAAAACGACGAACTCTTTGTCTTTGATTTCTAAGTCAAAGTCATTGACTGCGCGTACTCCTCCATCGTAAACCTTATAAACATGTCTAAGTGTTACATCTGCCATAAATTAGGCCTCCTTGTCATCTTGACTATCTTTATATAAACCCTTACCGACCATGTGAGGGTAATGTTCTTTGTTAATGTATTTATCAAAACCACTGTGGGACACAAGTGTGTAAAGAATAATAACGGCGCTATTGAATATAGCGAATAATATTAAACCAATCGTTAATGTAATTAAGTTAAATAAACCTAACACGACGACTGTACCTGTACTTAATAAGTAAATGAGTAAGATTCTCCAGTTAAGTAATCCTAAAAAGGAGAATGAATTTCTTAATGTTACTCCATAGCCATTTTCATAATAGACACATTGGGTGAAATTAAGGACTATGACCATACCGAACAATAAGAAGAAGAGAATAATTGCGCCTAGTCCTATACCTTTCACCACGGCATGTACTGGAGCGTAAATCATTAAGTAAGTACCACCCACTACTAAACCAAATAAGGCTAGGCCAAAGATGACACCATTAAGGATCGCGTGTTTCCAGTTTTCTTTAATGCCTTGGAAGAAGTCACTTGCTAAGGAGATACCTTCTTGCCAGACCATCTTCTTCGCGGTATAGAAAGCACCCGCTAAACCGATAAAGCCAATAAGCATACATGGAAGCATGATTAGCATCGAATAAAAGACAAGGGAGAATAATTGATCGTTCTTATCACTAGCAATTGCCGCGGATTCCAAAAAGTTAAAATAAAATAGATCCACCGCTAATGGGATAAAGAAGATAAACGTATAACAAGAGAAAGCAAAAAGATTCATCTTACGATTCTTAAGTAAATCGAAAAAGACTTCCTTCCTATTTCTAGGGAGGCTTTGCTTTACATCTTCATCAGTAATGTGTCTTTCTTCTTTTTTCATTACATTCCCCACTGTTTAACTAGGTGTAAGGCTAAGTCATGTTCTTTAACAGGCTTATTGGCGTATTCACCAATGTTATAGGAAGCACCATTAAGGAACATGTAGCAATCTTCATTAGGTAAGCTCATATAGGGCTTAACTGTTTCTTTGTTGAGTTTGATACCATAATTGACTTCATCTTGCTTATAGAAGGAATAACCACTGTAGAAGGAAGTAATTAACTCTTCTTTTAAATCAATCGCGAAGTATGAAGCATCAAGGTTCTCTAATTTAGAGACTGGGATGATTAATACATCCGCGGAACTATAACCTGGTATCGTTAATTTAGTGTTATAGTGTCCTTCATTTGGGTTAGCACTGATTGTGCTGACGCTTTTTAATTCTTTGTCTTGGTATCTAGTTAGTAAGTCTTCTTTTAAGGCTTTAGCATCAGTGACTTCACCGGAGACAAAGATTGTTAATGTTTTATACTCTGGTAATTTGTGGACAATCGAGAACACTAATGAGAGTCCACCAGCGATGAGTAAACCGCTGATAACATATGCTGGCCAGACATATCTAATGTGATTAACGATGCGCTCTTTTTGAAATTGATTCATAAGTGACGCTCCGCTTTGATGATGACTCTTTGATAGGTGATAATTGTTAACTTATCGCCTTCCTTAAAGCCAAGATCTTTTTCCACTGTGCAAATGACTTTGTGGGTTTTTGTTAAACCATCGATATAAGTAACATGAACTGGATAAGTATATAGGCCGTTCCTATTGGTCATAACTTGTTTATCAATCTGTTTTTCAAATATCACTTCGGCTTCTTCTTTAAGACCACTTTCATAGCTCTTATAGAAGAGATATTTTCCTAAGGCTTCGTTATAGAAGTTTCCAAAGAAGAATATCGCCGCCCAAGTAAATAAGATTGAGATGATAATAGCGATGATTAAGTTAAGTTTATAATCCTCGTTAGCGAATATTACCAATAGGACATCAGCAATGAGAACTAGGGAGAAAACTAATGAGAAGCTTAAAGAGAGGAGGGTCATTCTTTTTCTCGCGCTTTGATAGTTCTTGCTGATGTCTAATTGATAATTCATAAAGTTTAATTGTTTTCTAATCCGTTAACGATTGATTGCTTAATGATGTCACCCCAAACGACATAGCCATAGTAAGAGAGATGTAAGCCATCTGTTCTAAAGTAGGCAGCGTTTGGTTCACCGTTTTCTTTAAGTAAAGCGGTGCCTGGATTAATTAATGTTAACCAGGAGTTACTCTTTTGATAGTTCACGACATTCGCGTTTACCGCATTAATGGTGTCAAAGTATCCTTTATAACCTGGAATGAGGTTCATCATGATATATTGCACTTTTGTGTTTGGTAAAGCTGCATGTGTGTGATCAAAGAAGTTTTTAAGGTTATTCCAAATGGTATCTGGATCTTGCTTAGAATTAATAACGTTATTAATACCTACATAATAGACTACCATTTTTGGCTTATATGGGAACACTAATCTTTGATTAAGTTTATTGTCCCACTCTTCAATTGTGGTACCACCGATACCATGGTTATAACTAACGATTGGTTCTAAGTCTTCTTTAGATGATTCCCAGAACTCAATACTAGAGGAGCCCGCTAACATGACGTGATAGCTTTCTTCCTCTAAGGCTTTAGCCTCATACTTTTTAGCCTTGGTTTCATAGTTAGAGTTATCCATTTTAAGATTTAAGGAATCATCTCTAACAGTAC
>Ga0310696_10002578_pt1 | contig 23746 bp, 20 predicted proteins | sample AusTroGonzalo_MG_4_FD_203885 | JGI IMG/M metagenome (GOLD analysis project Ga0310696, IMG submission 203885) | Bovine rumen microbial communities from tropical cattle in Woodstock, Queensland, Australia - Gonzalo_02 (v2) (version 2) | ecosystem: Host-associated > Mammals > Digestive system >...
AGAAAAGGATATCGATGTCCTATTCTACGGTGCGCCGACTGACAGACGGATGAAGCTTCTCCAAGCTTGGATGGGAATGAGCCAGTACCACGCCAAGACTGTCATCGCGACTGGTATTCGTGGCCAAGACCTGGTTAACTATATCCAGAGGTCGAAGATTATCCTCAACCTCCACGCCTTCGATGGGGTAATGAGACAGGAGCAAGTGAGGATGTTCACGCCGGTAATTAACAACTGCTGCGTAGTGTCGGAAAAGAGCGAACGTAACGAGTTCGGTATGTCCATCATCGAGACGGACAGCAAGAACATCAACGTGACGCTCAAGACCCTCATCAAGACGGGAAACTGGGCAAGCTACGCCGCCGCTGCTGGCGAGAACTACAAGATCTTCTGTTCTGGAAGAAACTACTAGTCGAATCTGGTCATAGAGAGTAGGGAGTCGGAGTAATCCGGCTCCTTTTTTATAAACTGGTAGGAAATAACCGGTAAACAGTATGAACCAGTCCCAGATTTTCAAGAATTTCATTGAACAGGTTTGCGCCAAGGTCGGCTGCGCCGAAGCGGTTGCACCCCTCCAGAAAGGTTTCGACGCTATGTGCGAGGCCGAAGGCAAGAAACACCGCGCATCTCCTTACGTGGCACAGACCGGTTACGCGTATGCCAAGCAGAAATACGGATGGGGAGACGACCTCGAATCGTTCTGGGACTGGGTCGACGACCACTATTCCACCTTCGTGAAGGCTTGGAACGCCACCGACAGTGTCGAACAAGGCATCGACGCCATCTACGACGAAGAAGAAGATGACGTTATGCGAGCCGAAATCGCTATGCTTTAAAAGAAAGGCTGGGCAAAGCCCAGCCTTCTTGCTCGTCTCTCTAACAGAATTACTTTTTCTTTACCGGATTGCAGCTAATCGTGTAGGTATCGCCGTTCTGGTTACGGGTTTCCTTAGTGACCGTTCCTTCAACGATACCGTGGAGGATTTCGTCGCGGATGCGGTTCATCGAAGTCTCCGCGTGGGAAATCTCGCGGCCACGGAAGCGGATGGTCAGGTCTACCGGGTGACCGTCCTTCAAGAAATCGTTCGCTTGCTTCATAATGCGGTCACGGTCAGCTTGGGAGGACGGAGTCGTGTCGGAAGTGAGCTTCAAGTCCTTCTTTTCGCAAGCCTTCGCTGCTGCGCGGTTCTTCTTTTCCTTTTCCTTCTGAGCCTTCTTCTGGTCGTAGATGTACTTGTTCAAGTCACCGATGCGACCGATCGGCGGATCAATCTTGTTGTTCACGGCGATAAGAGACAGTCCGCGTTCTTCGGCCAGTTTCTTCGCTTCAGCAGTTGAGATGACGCCGAGAGACTTTCCGGTCTCGTCCGTACAGCGGACGGTCGCTGCGGTAACTTCATACTGGGACTTGTCGTCTTGAACACGGGGAACGAAACGCTGGCGCGGCTTGACCGTATAAATCGGCGGGTCGACGTTTTCGTTCACTGCGACAAGTTCCATTCCCTTCTTACGCGCATAATCTCTCGCGAGACCGGTAGCCATCGTGCCTAGGTCTCGACCGTTTTCATCTTTCATAGCGAGAAAGCTCGCCTTGATATAAGCCATTTTGCCTCACTTTTTGAATTTACAAAGGTAAATATAGCACAATTAAATCGATTTGTCAATAGTATTTTTCACATTTTTGTGATTTCTGCGATCCATAGGTCATTTCAGTACGTGCAATTCCTTGGCCGCTCTGGTGAATGCCGTATACTTCAACTTGTTTCGTAACTCGGCTTCGGGGATGCGGTTGATATTGCGCTCGACGACGAACACATTTTGGATAGTGCTGCCCTGCGACTTGTGGGCGGTCAAAGCGTAGATGTAGCCGAACCACAAGTAGAACTTGGTGAACGCGGAATATTCCTTCCACGCCTCCCTCGGAGTATAGATGTGGTGGCCACGGGCGTTCAGCGCATTGGCCTTCTCGCGAGCCTCCACGGCCAGTTTCTCCTTCTGTACCAGATAATCGTTCATTCCTTCCGGAGCGATTATGTAGGCCGTCGCGGTGGACTGCTTCGCCTTCTTTCGAACGAGGTTCTTCACCTTGACCTTGTAGCACTTGATGTGGTACGACGGGTCCTCGACATCCTCGATTTCCAAGACTCGTAGCCGTTCCTCCACATTGTACAATACGCTGAAGAAAGTAGACTGGCCACGGACGATGTTGTTGCCGTAGGTCTTCACCACGCGCACTTCCTCGCCGACCTCGATGGTTCGAGTACAGTCTGGATATAGGACGCTGCGTACCTGTTCGTTGATGGCGTCGACAGCCGCGTTCGTGTAGGCGACCGCCATCGCGTAGCTGGAATCCTCCTTGAACTCGTCGCGCTTGAAATATTCAAGCATCTTGTTCATAAACGGTCGCTGCAGCGGATAGAAGTAGATGCCGGTTCCGTCAGGTGCCACTGCTGTCTCGTGCTTGAACAGGTCAACCGGGGACTTCATATCGGCACGCATCGCTGTAACGGCTCCGAGAATCGGGTTCTCGGCTGCGGTTCTCATAACCTTCGTAAGCTCGACTTGCCAAGGGAGCTGGAAGATGATGGATTCGAGCATACCGTTGTTCGCGTCGTCTACCGGAGGAATCTGGCAACGGTCTCCTACATATATGACCTTGATCGAAGTATAGATGAGGAGCTGACGCTGGATCTCGTTCAGCAACGCGAGAGACACCATAGACGCTTCGTCAACTATAACCAAGTCATAGTCTTGCAGATGGCTCTCGTTCTCCTTCTTGAGCTTCGGACGACCGTCAGTGAAGTCGAGAAGTGTAAGTCCCAGTAGTGAATAGATTGTTCGGTCAAAGTCTCTGCCGGTGCGCTCGGCGATGACATCGACGGCCTTGTTAGTCGGAGCCGTGCAATAATAGACTGGCGAGTCCGGGTCTTTGTCCAGCTCGTCTAGTAACACGTTAATGAGGGAGGTCTTGCCAGTACCGGCGGCACCGTACAAGACCATCTGTCGGCGGTCAGCCTGAGAAAGGAAGTCCCTAATCGAAGCCAAGGCTTTCACTTGGTCTTCGTTCAGGTCTCCCATCGATAGTCGTCTAGCTCCGGCCATCGTTACCTCGCTTCAAGAACTTGTCGAACACGGTATACAATGTACACACGTCGTCGCACTTTGTCAGCTCTTCACCGTACTCGGAGAATACATTGAACATCAGCTGGAAGAAACGCCAGTCCGGGAGATGCGTCTTGTGCATATCGCAGATATAGTCGTAGGCCATATCGAGACCTGACGCATCGAGACGAACCGAGTCTTCGGTACCAGCAGCTTCCAAGGCGAACTTGTCAAACAGTCCGCACACCAAGCAATCTTCTACATAGAACGGGTCTTGCTTATACCAGTCGAAAAACTTCTTTATGAACGGGCCGAACTCCAGCTTGGGGAAATGCTCCTTGTGGATGCCCTTAATGTGGTCGTAGATGGGTTTCAAACGGTCTGGATTACGCATAATTTTCCTCGGTTTTATAATATAGAAATGAAAAATTTATATTCCAAGTATTGACAAATATAGTTAAAACTGTTATATTATGGCTATGACAACTTTACAAAAGATTAAAAATATCCTCCTTGCCCCAAATGCTTGGGAGGCCGTCGTCAACGACCAAGAATTCTTCAAGGACACCATCGCGGAGATGTCCGGTGTCCCTCACGTCAACTACCACGCCGAAGGCGGAGTCCTCGACCACGTCAAGCTCGCGTTCGAGGAAATGCAGAAGATTCCTGACCACGACTGGTTCGACTTGCTTATGGTCGTCTTCCACGACGTGGGCAAGCGCAAGGCTCTCGAAACCAACAAAGGCAAGAATATGGCCAAGCACGACGTATACAGCCGCGAATGGTTCACCGAATGGGCTAACAAGTTCAAACTGTTCGCCGACGGCATCGTGTCTACCGCCAAGCTCCGCTGGGACGGTGAATGGATCATCGAGAACCATATGCTCGCGCACCACCTAGCCGACTCGTCTTCGGTCTACCGCGTGATGGATGTCGTGACCAACGAATGTTTCCCTAGGCTTGCGCGACTGGCCACCGCCGACTCGCTCGCCACGCTCGGTGAAGACGGAACCCCGCATTGGCCTTTCTCCGATGTCCTCAGCGACCCCAAGGTGGCTCGCTGGGTTGGAAAGCCCAGACCGCTCCCGATTGTCGACCGTGACGATTTCTTAGAATTGGACGTTCCGGGACAAGCCATTTACGATATGGTTGAGTTCGGCCTCAAGCTCCAGCTGAACAACCACACGACCGACCGCGCAAGAATCATCAACGACGTGATGTCGTGCGACAAGATAAAGAAGCTTATCAAGGACTGCCGCACTCAAGAAGCCTTAGACGAAGTCATAAGATGGCAACAACCCTCTAATTAGCGTATTGGAGCCGACCACCAGGCACTTCTGGTGGTTTTTTATAAACTACGGTTAGTTCAACTGTAGATGTCCTATGGCTACAAAACACGCAATTTACCTCGAAAGCTTGGCCAAGCTCGCCAAGAATAAGCCCGAATGCACCGAAGCACTGAAGTGCATCGCCAAGTGCTACATTCTCAACGAAGGCATCGCCGACAACATCAAGTCGCTGTTAAACAAGGCAAAGACCGCGCTGACTACCGACCCGGTTAGTAACCCAGTACCGGTAACGCCAAAGAAGACTCCGGAAGATGAAAAACTTATCCAGCTCGACAAGGAAACCTACAAGAACGACTACGAATACTTCAAGATGTATGTCAACGAACTCTTGATGTATATGAATTCCTACGGCGACGCGGCTCTTATCGAGTTCCTTATGTCACCAGAGTTCAAGGATGCCGAGGCAAGAGGCCGCCATCTGGACAACCTCCTACAGTATTCGCCTCGTCACGAATCCGTCGAACACGCTAATATGTTCTTCGAGAAGATGGGTGAACTGGCCAAGCAGCTTCCCCAGTACGAATCCCTTATCGACTGCGCTATGAAATCCTATGTAGTGGTCGAGTCTATGTACGGTTCGCCGGTAGTGTCGGTCATCGACCCCACTTGGAAGCCGCTTACCGAGATGGTACACACCAAGGAATGGATGGAGAACTTCAATATCGCCACTAACCACTTGAAGCAGATCACGCTGCCCAAGATTGCCGACTTCATCGCAAAGCACGGCTATTCGGCTTGGCAAGCCATCCTGAATCGTCCTGAATACAAGCTGGCAAAACAGAGAGCCGAAGAACTCAGGAAGCAGTAATCGCTTCGTAAAGCTTCTTTGCAGCCGCTACCATCTCGGTAAGCGGCTGTTTGTTTAGGTAGCCGACAAAGGACTCGTTCTTGATATGCTTGTAGTATTCCATCTGCTGCAGATGCTTGTCGGCCTTGGGTTTGGACTTGTGAGACGACAGAATCTTGCCAGTATTGTGCTGAACAATAACCCACTCGGCAATTTCTCCCTTGGAATTGCGGTGTCCTTTGCGGTATACGACGGTTTCTAACAGAATATTTGCCATACAAACCAGTTTATGCTAGTTTAGGTTGAAGATAACCGCCAGAAAGTATAAACAATATACTGGATGGCAATGAAGCCACCTTATCAAGGATTCGCCAGTGATACAGCATAGCGGCCAAGAGATTATCCGTGATCGGCACGACCGACCAATCTATACTAAGACGCAAGGACAGGACGAACTTGTCCACGCAATCAAGACCCACGACATCATCTTCGTAAACGGCCCGTCAGGCACCGGCAAGACCGCTATCGCGACTTGGCTTGGTATCGCCGGAATGGACCGAGGCGACTACGAACGGTTGGTTCTAACCAGACCAGTCGTGACTGGTGGCGAAGAGCTTGGCTTCCTTCCCGGAAGTCTGGACGAGAAGATTGCTCCATATATGCAGCCTCTCTATGACGCGATTTCCCTTATCAAGGGACGGCGCGTGACCCCGGAAGAACAGGTCAAGAAGATGCCGGTCCTCACCGGAAAGGAAAAGCGTGCCAAGAAGAAAGGCAAGGACTTGGAGGAGACATTCTCCAACAACGACTTCTACTCGAAGATCCAGGTGTGTCCGCTGGCCTATATTCGAGGCTCCACGCTCGCGAAGAGCTTCATAGTGTGCGACGAGTTCCAGAACACCACCGAAGCCCAGATGAAGCTTATGCTCACCCGTCTCGGACGCGAGTCCAAAATGGTCATCTGTGGTGACGCCGCCCAGTGCGACTTGCCCGAACGTGTCCGTTCCGGTTTCGTCGATGCGTTGACCAGACTGAAAGGTGTTCCTCGCATCGCGTTTGTCGAACTCGGTGTAGAAGACATCGTCCGCCACAAGCTGATCAAGGACATCATCCTGAAGTACGAGCGTCCGGAAGAATTTAACCGCGACGGAGGCGACAGCGACGAATTCCGCAAGGTTCCGTCCCACACTTGGGATCGTGACCGCGAAGGATACGACTTCAGCGAGGACGACCTTGACGACCCGGAAGACGGCACCATCGACGAGACCGCTGACGACCGCGACTACTGCCCCGAATGCGGCGGTACCGGCGTCGACGACCACGAGAACGTGTGTCCGGAATGCCACGGCACGGGCTTAATACCGAAGCAATAAAATAGCCGCTACGGCCTACAAATAACGGCGAGGAATACCGCGCCCGTTATAAACTGCAAGTAAATGACGCTTGAGGTCTGTGTATGGCTGTTGATGTTGGAACGAAGAAGCAAGGCGGTTGTCCTCCACCGCCGCCTCCCAAGGCATTTAGACCGCATCCTAGGCCGGAACGCCCGTTCCCACCGCCTCCGCCACCTCCGCCGTTTATGCCCGGTCCGTGCTGTCCTCCGACAAACACGCTTGTACTGAACAATACGATTGTCAAGTCGACAGACGGTGCGTTGAAGATTACCGAGGGGTATGTCCAAGGCCGTCCGGCTTATTTTATCGAACTGGATCGCGATTGGGCAAAACCGGTTATAGTGGGCGAAGACCCGATTGTAGTCAAGGAAGGCGTTTTTACAGATGATGACGGTTCTGAACGTAATGGTTACCTGATAACCATCAACGATATGGCCGGTGCCACGGATTCCGTAGACGGAAAGGCTGGCTCTGTTCCCGCTCCCAAAGCTGGCGAAGAGACTAAGTTCCTTCGTGGCGACGGCAAGTGGGCAACTATTACTATCCCAGAAGTAGAACAGTCGGATTGGTCGGAACAAGATACCGATGCACCTAGCTATATCAAGAATAAGCCCGAACTGGCTACGGTCGCCACTACCGGTTCTTACAATGACTTGACCGACAAGCCGACTATCGTTCAGTCCGACTGGGCGCAAGATGACGATACACAAGAAGATTTTATCAAGAACAAGCCGGGTGTGTATGCCGGCAGCGATGCTGGACTGGTTCCACACGGAACTATGGGAGATCAAGCGAAGTTCTTGAGAGGTGACGGCAGCTGGTCTGACGTAGACAATACCGATGCGTGTACGGTTGCACAAATGGATGAATGGCTGGATGCCGTTGATGACGAGGTGAATAATGGCTAATAAGATTTATGTAGGACAAGAAGGTGCTCAAGAGCTATATCGCCGTGTCAAGGCGTTGTCTGCTAATTATGCTACTGCTGAACAAGGTGCTAAAGCCGATGCCGCCTACCAGAAACTGGTTGACGGAATACCGAAGTCTGACTTGGATTCTGGCGTGCAAGCGTCACTCGGAAAGGCCGATACCGCATTGCAAGAGCATCAGGATATTTCCGGTAAGGCCGATAAGGTTGCCAATGCGACCTCTGGAAACTTTGCTGGACTTGACGCTAACGGCGAACTGGAGGATTCTGGCATCGCCGCCTCCGATGTCGCGACATCCGTGCAGAACTCACATTCCCACTCGAACAAGGCAGTCCTTGACGCTACTACGGCCTCGTATACCACGGAAGAACAAACGAAGCTCAATGGCATCGAATCAGGCGCGGAAGTCAACCTAATCGAATCGGTGAGCGTTGCTGGTACCGTGCTTGACATTGAAAGCAAGTCGGTCAACGTGCCGGAAGCCGGCGGTACAGCCGGTGCTTGGGTGAAAGGCGTGGTTTCCGGGGAGGATACCGCTAGGTGGGATAACTGGAAGCACGATGCAAATATCACGATTCCTCTACCGAAAGACACAATCGAAGTCAAGGGACACCTGTTCAAGTACGTACAGATTGGAAACCTACTAGTTACCACAGAAAACCTCGACATTCCACTCGGAACCGTTGGTACCAACTGCTTCTGGTATAATGATGACGAGGACACTAATCGTGACCTTGGTATGCTGTATAAATTCAGTGCGTTAGGATCGTTCCAATATATTGACTACTATCATTCAAATGAATTCGTCCCGACACAAGAAGTCTATGATTGTATATATGCACAAGGCTGGCGTATATGGACTGACCGAGATTGGGATACTATTATACAAGCGCATATTCCATCTGGAGGTGTGACACAAGATGGATTAAAAAATATGTGTGCAACATCTGGGTGGAACGGTGGCACACAAGGTGCAAATACGTTAGGACTTAACTTACCTCCTTCTGGTGAAAGACAATGGGATGGAACCGCATACTCATATAAAGGAACTTACTTTGTTGCTCGCACGACATATACACAACAAACCGTAAATAGGATATCCCCTACGGTATCAATCATTGGCGTCGGCAACTTAAACACTGGCGCATCCATCCGTCTAGTCAAGGACGTGACCGCATAACGAGGTGAATTATGGCAGATATGAAGAAAGACTTGTGGACTGACTATAACGGCAAGGGGTTCTCCGCCGAATACTCTCATTACTCGGAGCGTGCCCGCTCCGACGTGAATGACAACGATATCACGCTTACCATAGTCGACAGCAAGGTTTCCCAAATCGGCGGAAAGGATATTTCCGCCACCAGCGCGGAACAAGACGCTTCCGGGAATGTGATTACCGAAACCTATGCTACCAAGGATATAATCGACGGTCTTGAGACTGCACTCGACACGTTGAACGATACCATCGAGACGGTAAGCCACGCCGGTATGTACGACCTCGGAACAAAGACCGAATCCGACTTGAGCAACGGAAAGCTGGCTATCGGCTGCGGTAACTCCAATACGGAACTGACACTGACTACGGTGAACGCACTGACCGTACTGGCGAATTCCGGCGTTCCCAACTTCGCTCTGCTTGTTGATAACAGCGGAAACTCGAACGACGTGACCGTTACCGTCAAGGATAGTTCCGACACGACTACGTTCTACCAGTCTACGGCTGCTGGTAATAAGGTTAATGCTGGTAAGATTTGCCAGATCACTTGCGTTGGCAAGTGCTGGACGCTGGCCGAATTTGGAACTGCTAATGCTTAGTGGAGATTAGATATGATACTGACACACGGAGCTAATAGCGTGAGTGTAGAGAGTTATCCATGGCATACTAGTGATGTCATTATTAACTCACATACTTATCCTACGGTACGAATAAAGAATAAAATTTTTATCAGATATAACCTAGATGAGCCGATAGGTTCAGATGACAGATATTACAATAACGATGAAGCTACCTATGGTTGGAATGGATATAAGTGCGGGAGATTATACACATTCACTACAGTAGAAAGTCTAATTACTAGCAAGCTGCAAGAATGGGGAATATCGGAATGGCATGTACCAAGTCAATTAGAATGTCAAGAGATATATGAATATGTAAAGGGATTAGTAGGAATTAATTCTAAATATATGCTTGCCAAGTCTAACTCTTTTGGAAATAATTTTCCTCCATCTCCTTGGGATGGAATAGATTATTTTGACTTTTCTATGTTACCATCTGGACAAATTTATGAAGGTAGGTTTTATAATTTAGGTAGTAGAGGATGTTTTTGGTTATCCGATAGGTACTCTAGCTCTCAAGCTGGAATTGTAGCTTTTGAATACCCTAAATATGCTAATTGGACAGCCAACGGACGCGCTGGAACTAATGAGGGATTTTCAATAAGATTATGCAAAAATGCGTAATTAAACTCAAACTGCTGATGCAGTAAAGCATCAGCAGATTTAGGTACCTATTCATCTAATAATTACGCTCCCTTATACTAATTAATAATTTAAAAGGAATCTATGATGTCACTATCAACAGAACTCACACGAATGGCACAGAACGTAGGTGCCATAACTGCTAATACCAATGCTATCTTTGAGGCTATCGAGTCGAAAGGAGTCTCTGTCCCATCGGGGTCTACTTTATCCGATTGTCCAGCGTTAATAGCAAGTATTTCAACGACGGATAGATCGCCGGACATTCCGTCTGGATATAAAAAGAACTTTAGGCAAGTTGAATTTCTGCAATCAAATAAAGATTGTGTTATCGTTAATTTAACTGGTACGTGTACAAGTTCTGATATCTTAAAATACCATATTTATATTAAAAACTTGCGTGACCGTTCTAATAACTATATACAATTAACAAATAATGTTAATTCTAGCGGAACCCACGTATTCACTATGAGGCTATGGACGGTATATCATTCGGGGCAATGTCAATATGACGGTAATTTTGATGACACTCATTATGGTTATATTAAAAACTATAGCGATGCAAATCCATTAGTACGTGATGAAATAATTGTAGTAAATGCGCCAAATTTATGCGTTAATGGATCTCCGTATATAAATACGTTGTCGGTTCCAAATAATTATGCTTATAAGTCAATTAAACTATTAGCTTGTGATTCTGCTGGATCGCCCGACATTGCGTTAGGAACGGTTGAAATATTGGACGCAAGTAGTTTGGACGTTAAAGAAAAATTGGTTCCCTGCGAAAATTTACAAACTGGCGAATTCGGATACTTTTATGTGAATAATAATACCTTCTATGGGCATTATAGCTCCGCAAATGATATTACTGAGTTTATTCCTTCGTAAAAAACGATAATATACGGATAAGCTGTAATTAACTAGACAGCATTTCGCTCAGTTGTTCCCCAAGTTTAATGTCGAAATGGAAGCGAAGGAAACAACAAAAGAACATCAAGAACAACTGAAAACAAAAACATAACTCATTCTAATCCTGGCAGTATCTCGTCGAACTGCCAGGATTTCTTCTGTACGTCCAGTTACTTCTTGTCACACTTGACAGCAAACGCGTCATACGTGTTATCTGGATGCACGACGATGGCAACACCGGAACACCAGTTGACCCACGGATCGTTGTTGGTTTGGTTATAACCATATTCCGTCACACCAGCTTGCATACAACCAACGAAGTAGTCACTCGTAATGAAGAAATTGAGCGTCTTGTCCGCCTTGGCGATAATCTCGTTAATGAACTGGTGGGTGTCTGAAACGATCTTGGCACGAGCCTCTTCTGTAGTTTCTACACCGATATATGCCAATTCCGACTCGGTAAGTTCGTCGGGATTATTGCAATATTTCTTCAGTAGATTGGTAGTTCCAGAATCCGGATGTGATTTCAGGTATCTATAACCATACAACAGTTCGGCCTCTTCCGTTACGCCAGAATAGTCGTCAGCTGAACTGTCGGTATCGCCACGACCTAGCGCAATGCACTGGGCTGTGTGCTTGCATCTGACCAAATCATTTGCAAAATAATGCGCATCGTTGGCTTCAATCGTAATAGTCACGCTGCTTTCATGCGAAGACGGTGCATTACCATAAGCGAGAAGCTGTCCAATACCGGTTGCTCGGCTAACACCGGTCGAGTTGATGTCGGTTGTAGAGCTACTGTCACTATCGCGTTCCGCGTGCCTAATTACATATATGAGCTTGTCTCCATCATTGAACCTAGGATTCTTGCTTTCATCTGGTTGATGCATTGCCGCATAATAGAACGTGTGTTCCTTGGTCATATCACTAGACTGGTCCATCAAGTAAACACGGACATAATCAACCAATTCCGGGCTTGGTTCCGGTTCCGGCTCCTCTTCAGGCTCGGTCGTGAAGATTAGCTCGTCTTCGGACGCATATTCAATAGAGTCGGCTGCATCCAGCATATCGATATACTTCTGCTTTCGCTCCGCAGTGAGGAACGGGTCTGTTTCAAGTGCTTGGAAAACCGTCTTGGCCTCTCTGAATGAACCGGTAAGCACGAGCGTATAGGCTTGCGCGAGCTTGGCGGCAATTTCAAGCGGTGTGATTCCAGTAAACTTGGTGAGGATGCACTCTTCCTTGAAAAGAGCAATCATCTCGTTTGCCACCGCGATGTTGTAGACCACTTCACCCGGACGACCGTCAATTTGAACGATTCTAGTCACATTCGAATCTAGTTCGGTACGATAGCGGACAATGTCCACGTCGTTACCGAGTATATCCTTGACCTCGTGCTTGTCGTAATCGTCGAGTATTTCGTTGCCGTGATTCAGCCAGTAGTCGCAGTTGTTGTATATACAGTTGCCATCTACATATACGATGCGAGATACATACTTCATACCAATGTCTCCTAAGATTAAATAGTCATCGATTTGCTTGCCAGTTTCGGCAAGCTTTTCCTTCAATAACTCCAGGTTTGCTGCAATGAAGGCGATTGCGGAGGTTTCCTTATCTATTGCATAGATCTGGTTCATTCTATACCTCGTTTCCGTTGATTTTTAGATAATACTTGCTTCCAGTAACAACACTCGCGTTACGGAGGTTTTCGTCGTTGCTTACTTGCTGGCCGAGTTGTAGCAACGATGTAATTGCAATTTGAGTAACTACACTACTGATTTCGATATCATTGAGATAGGTCATTAAATCAGAAATGTCATATTGGTTTAATACATCCCAAGTTCCATTACTCTTTATGCAAACAGCATTATCACCATAAAATATATTAGGACCACCGCTACTTGAGTAGTCAATGCCTTGTACCAAGAAGTAAAAGGTGTCGTCTTTCCACCCACCGGATGGCGCGGCTGAACTCGGCTGAAAAGAATCAAAACCAACCGCGTATCCATTTTTTATCGACAAAAGGTGGTTAGTTTTTAGTCCCATACCGTTATTGGGGTCTGGTGTACTGGTCAACACCTTTGCGTATGTTCCATTACCATTTTTAAGTGCCACAAGAGTTTCTGCTTGTTGGGTGGAGTTTGAACTAGATGTAATCGTAAATGTGCCGTCGTATGTCGTCGATGTGTTTTTCTGATAAATACGGTCATACACATTGGTGTTTTGTTTGTTATGCCAAATGAAGTAAGTGTTCGCCGAATATCCCCAAATGTCACTGTCGGTTGCCGTAACTTGCGTATTGGGCGTACTCATTTGTTTGCTTGACAAGTAGCCATACTTCAAGATAACGGTTCCATTTGGTGAAACGTCATTACCCAACCAGAAAATATTAGATCCGCTAGGCGCATCCATTATAGTTTTAAGCAAGTCTTCGGTAAGGTCTCGTTGTCCACTAGGAGGCATAAATGAATAAATGCTGTTTATATTTGGATAAGGCGTTATTTGGGATGCCGCTGTTGTATTGGCATACGCCTTGTATTTTCCATTTGTAGACCCATCATAGTATGCCGGATAAAAAACGCTATTAGTTGGCCCTTGGTATACGATATAATACTTATTGCCAGCATAAAGCGTCAGCGAGAACGACGCAGTGTGTTCACGCCCAGTGAGACCATATAGCGTTGTTTCCGCGCTAATAACATCACCGTCGGCGGCACCGACATAGATACCGCTCTCGTGCATTATCTTTACCCTTGCACCATTCGCAGTGCTGTAATTTGAATCAGTAAAGATACTGACGCTACTTAACTGTATATCGGTACTTGGAACGAACTCTATTGCGACATTTGTGCTTCCGGCAGCAAGTGGGTCGACGTATTCCCACACCAGATAATTAGGCAAGTCGTTAATTGTAACCGATGTAACGCCAGCCGGAATAGCATAAACGGCTTTCACCTTCGGTATATCGGTAATGTCGGAAATAGTCGACGGATCAGTTCCTACTGGCAAGAAACTGATGCTTTGAACGTCGGCGTTAGGGTTCGACCTGTCCGGAAAGTGACACGCTATTTTTCCTCTAAAAGCCATCGACTACCTCATTATCCGATACGGAAGAAGATTGTACCGCTACGGTTGGGAACACCTTGCATGGCAATGTCGATGATTTGCTGGTCAGATGTAACCACGTAGAACTGCTGTGCAAGAAGCGTATGAGTAGAATCGTACGTGTTTTCTTGATATACCACTGCCTTGTCAAGTTTAGCTTGGTCATCTGCTGTAATCAAGCCGTTAGACGCGCCAGTCGTACCAGTCGGAATGGCATTCGGAATAGTAACAACCTTCGTAGAAACATCCGGCGGAAGAACTGAAGCGGCACCTTCGAGCTGGACACCGTCGACCACGTTCACTTCACCGCTACCGCCACCACCAATGACTTCGAGTGCGCCGGACGCGTTCGTCTGTATAGTGTTTCCATCGGTCTTGACCTTCAATCCAGATGAGAATTCCAAGCCAGAATTAGTCGCCAAGCGGACACCGACACCACTAGCCCCAACTTCGATACCCTTAGCCGAATTAGCATTAACAGCAAGCTTATGCGAATCAATCACCAGCCCAGAATTGGATGCCGCTAGATCCACTGTAATAATGCCGCTGGTGATATCGATACCATCGCCTCCACTATACGTCGTATCGGTCGGTATTTCCCAAGACCCATCTTCTCGTAGGAATTTAGTAGTCGTAGAACTACCAGATGGCCGTTCTGGCACAAGTCCGTGCGTACTACCCGCATAATCGGAATATGTAGTGTCTTGAGGTATACCCCAAGTACCATCATCTTTCAGAAATTTACCAACGCCGCTTTGTGGAATCGTTGGGTACGCATCAATCTTATCCTTATCCGAGATTGACATCAATCCGGCGTTAGGAGTTAGTCCACCCGTGGCCAACGGAAGACGAATATCTTTATCACTAGATTGGTTTAGCGTAAACGAATCAATCGTAATCGGAGTCGGTTCGTCAGTTTTCAACGTAATCGTTGAATTATTCGCAGGGTCAGTTTGATCAACCCACCCCATCGTACCAGTAGAATCATTTGTTACACTAAGCACCTTTCCGACATCGCCCGATGAAATTGATGGAACCCCGCTCGGTGCCGAATCCCAGTTAAACGAACCTGTGGTGCCGTTATATGATGCCTTCAATACCTTGCCATCATCATTCTGTGTAACCGCAGGGACTTGTCCAGAACCGCTGATTGCTTGAGCAACAGCAATACCACTTTGTGGATTTGCTGATAAATGGTTATATGTTTGGTCTACGGTAACCGTAGGAATAGTGATTGCAACCGACTTATTCTGGTCTGGAGTAAGCGCGGTTCCATTTACCGTAATTTCTTCAATTACGTTAACTTCAGCACCGGACTGAATTGTACCAAGCAAACTCTTTTCAGCGATAGTATAGTTTTCATCACTGAGTTGTTTACCCGAAACAGCAGCTACTGCGCCGATACTAGAGCACACACGAGCCTTTTGCTCTGAAGTCAGGTTTTGCGCTTCGTCATAGATGACACTGGTGTTCTCTTTCATCACTTACTCCTTCCGCCATTCAGGACGGTCTTCGCCTTCTTCAAGCGATTTAATAAGCCAAGCCTTCTGGCTTTCAAGACCAGATATTTCAATGTTCTGTATCTTAACAATGGCTGACTGAAACAATCCCAATTCGATATATGGCACAACATCCTTGATATACAAATCAAAGTCCATACCGTCGTAATTAGACAGCTTATAAATAAAATCCCGGATAATAATACGGCCTATATACATATTCCAGTCTAGTCCAGTCTTATATCCGCTTTCGTAAATAACACGAGCGGCATCATCGGTTTTTACCTTAATTAAATCTTCACGTCTATACGTAGGTAACATAACGAGTCTCCTATGTTATGCGTTATTCGATACGACCGGAATGTTTCGAACCGATATAAAGATTCTTGGCGTAGAAGCTTGTTCACTTCCAGCGGTCGCGCTGATTGTCGATAGATAGTTTTTAAAACTCTGCGTATCTAGGTTATTGATATTACCGCCACAGAAATTTTGAAGGTGATTTACCGCAATTGTCAATCGAGGAACACCGTTAATGTTCGTATTATATCCACTAGTACCACACATTTGCTTTAATACAGGCTCGTTGCCGCCAGAATCCTTTAGCAACACCACGCAAGCGTAATAAAGCTTTTCTGACGACAATGTATCGCAAGCATCGTTGATATGAACGGTAAATTCACGGAAAGCGGACACCGTGGACGATGCCGGTGGAATAGAACTAGGATCACACGTCATAACATCGGTATAGCAAACCAGAGTCAAATTGGAAGTGAAATCGTACTGGTAAATAGCAAGCGCAAACCGGCCTTGGCTACTTAATTCACCCATATAGATACCCATTTTCGCGCCAGCGGTTAGCTGTTGGCTCATAACTGGCGTAAACAAGGTTCCATACATTTGGCCATCACCGTCGCGTGCCGGGAAATGCTGGTTTGATGTATACGCTTCGTGAATTTCGCTGAACGACATATCAGTAATAATACGTTCATCGATTACATTTTTTACTTCGTGTGCAATTTCAACAGCTTCTTCGGCTTGAACATCAAGAACCAAGCTGACGCCATCATTATCAATTTTTATACCACCATTGGGCTTAATCTTAACTTGTAACTGATTCGTAGACGAATCAACTTCAAGACCCGGACCATCCAGTACCGATATACTATTATCGGTTGGGCTAATAAAAATACCAGAACCACTTGTATAAGTTGTAGAACTGTTGCTATACTCGGCTATACCAACGGTTTCTTCGACGGCACTAAGCAACGTATAAAGCGACATTGACTCAACCGTCGTATCAGCAGCATCTCCGCTGTATGTCAGCAAATAACGATAATACAACTTATTGCTTACCGGATCGCGATACGCCAAACCACTGGTATTCTGAATTGTAACGGTCAGATTCATCGTAGCACAACCGATTTCAGACGGATATGATTCGAACGCTTGCGCTAGGATTTGCGTACTACCGTCAAGTACACGAGATACTTGAGTTAAAGCTTCTCCATAAAATCCGTGTCTTGTCGGGTTTCGGTCTAACCGCGTATTCATCGATATAGTAAAAGTATCAACTCCGTGAACGGCGTCCGACGGATTAACACTTGCGATAGTCTTTAGCGCACACAGATAAACGTGACCAGTATCCGCGTCATACATTAGCTTGATACGGTCATTTGGAACATTAAACGAACCAATTGCCGACGATGGAATAAGGTCTACTACAGCCGTTGTGCTTGGCGCAACTGCTTCTGGGTTAATTACAGACGCGTGACCAGACACGATTCCAAGGCCACCAGTTACCGAGACGTTGAAATCCTTTACACCTGTATTAGGATCAACCGTTTCGGTAACTGAAATACCATCACTTCCGCTTACCGTAACATCGGAACCAGAACCAGATGATGAAATAGTTATGCTATTCGAGTTCACGTCCGGAGTAAGCGTAACGTTATTTCCGGCAACCAGCGTCAAGGTATCGTCTGCTGTACTTGGAACAACATTTGTAATAGTCGGAGTGGATTCTCCATCACTTACAGCGACGGTAGAGAAGTTCACCAAATTCTGTATCTTTTCACGTTCTTGTCCAGTTACAAGACCCGGCGAATAGGTGACACTACCTGCACCGTCGTCATCTGCACTAGCCAACGGAATCTCAACCGCGTTGTTTGTAACCGTAAGCGGGTCAGATTCTCCTTCAAGCGTGATATCCTTAACCGCATTGGCAACATTATCAAGGGTCGTTTTATCGGCAGAACTCATAACACCCGGTTTTGCTGGGACTAGGGTATTACCATCAGTAGTCGCAGATACAGCCGCCGGAATCGTAATGGTTGCATTCGCTACCTGATTGGTCGAGAAAGAACCAACTGACGGGCTGGTATCACCCGAAGCAACACCTCCGAGCGCAAAAGTAACCGTAGCGTCTCCAATAGTTAAATCGACGTTCTTATTGCCGTCTGGTTGGACTGCGGTACCGTTGACCGAAATGGAGTCAATTGTATTCGGCTCAGCTCCATCAGTCATACCGTCGAGGCGAGCCTTATCAGCACCAGACATAAGGCCAGTTTTTGCCGCTGCCGCTGGGCTTGTAGTTGCAGAGGTAGCCAACGGAATTTCAACGTGTTTGTCAACAATCGGCAGATTGCTGGATTCGCCTTCCATACCGACACTTTCGATTACATTCGGCTGAGCACCAGCGGTCATACTATCGAGTTTCGACTTATCGGAAGCCGAGATAAGACCTTCCGATGCTGGAATCAGTTCGTGTGTATCTGGGTTTTCGGAAGCCGATTGTGCAAGAGGAACAGTAACTGACACATTAGATGTCTGGTTAGCCGAGAATGTCTGCGCATTTGCCGAACCAACCGTAACCGTCAACGTACCGTCACCAAGAGTTCCCTTAGTCACAACCGGAACACCATCGTTACCAAGCGTCAAATCCGTAACTACATTACCACCAGCGACTCCGGTTTCAGTCGGTCCGTTATGCCAATAGCCGTCTAAAGAAATTGTCGATTCGTCAATCTTCTTGTAACTGTTGGCATTAACGTCCCACACATAGACATTGTACTTGTCCTCACCCGGATTGTCTGAATCATAGACATAGTTGACCTTAGACGGGTCACCCGGATTTGGCGCGTGGTCTTCCCAGTCGGATTCCGACCAGAATACAGCTCGACTCTTTAACGCATTTCTAACAGCAGTAGGAGTAATGGCAGAATTGTTATCTTCGCTATCAATATCGCTGGTTAGCTTAACCACACCTTTAACATTGGTAGCAGCATCTGGAATGTTGACAGAACGGTCAGCCGAGTCGATAGTCAACTCAGACCCGGCGATTTTAACCTTCTCAATCTTGTTTACTTCGGCACCTTCAGCAATACCATTCAGCTTCTTCTTATCGTCTTTCGACATAAGGCCATCAGTCTGGCCTTGAGCATCTGTCGCGACGGCAACTGGAATGGTATGCTTAGTGGCAGACATTTCGCCATTTTCATTTTGTGTGATACCGCTAATAAATTGGAAATCGCTAGTATTTCCAGACGTAGTCGGGTCAGACACGGCATTCTGTTTAATCTTCAAGTTACCAAGGTTTACCTTTTTATCGTCTACACCCTTGTCAAGCTCTACACCGTTCAATAAAATTCCTTGAACAGCAGTGTCAGCCGTAGCACCTTGTGCAGCCGTCGCAAAATCAGCCGCCTTCTTACCGGAATCGGTTAAATCACCGTCAGCCGACAACCCAGCAAAATTACCAGCAACAGCTGGATTTACTTTATTTGCCTTACTAAGAATATCGCTTTCGTTAAGCGTATTATCCGTAGTTACGCTTACTTCGGTAATTTTACCGTTCGTTTCGGTTACCTTAACTTGGACATTCTTTCCATTGGACGAAGTTACCTCAGAATCCAAATCATTGATAGCATTTGTAACCGTCGAAACAGTCGCTGCCTTATTAGTCGATGCGTTATAGGTTCCGTCAAACGTAATCGGGTCTTGCTTACCATCAGCAAGCGTGTAAGCTTGCTTGACACTATGCGGAGTAGCCGCCTTGTCCGTAGAATCACTGATCACAGAATCTTCAAGCTGTACAATACCCTTTTGTGCGGTCGTACCATCTTGAACCGTCTTCTTGGAAGCCGTGATATTACCATTCGAACTCTGGGTAAGCGAAGAAATAAAGTCGGTACCAGTTCCTTCAGCGGACGGGTCGCCGACGGCTTCTTGAACGGTCTTATAACCAGTCAAATCAAGGTTGACCGTCTTTTCGCTAGGCGTCTGTTCGATATTGTTGACCTTAATATGCTCGATTACGTTGACTTGTGCTCCGGCTTCGATTCCATCAAGTTTCGTCTTATAATCGTTGGTAAAGTCGTTAGTAGAAAGACCCTTGCCTTCTTCTTTATCAACCTTATTGTCCAACGCCGCTTGCGTAGCTGTAGAAATCGGCTTATCGGCATCGCTCGTGTTATCGACATTTCCGAGACCAACGTCACCCTTGGTCAACGGATCACCAAGGACTACGTGTCCTTCGGAATTGTTACCGACCTTAACTGCGGCTGCAGCGGTAGCCTCCGTAGTTGGATGAGTGTAAACCGTAGTTTCAGTACCATCGATTATGACATTGCCATTGGTTGCGGATTCCTCGACCTTGGTCGCACCTTCGGCAATATTATCAAGCTTGTCCTTATCCTCGACCGTGTACGACGCCGTCGTATTGTCGAGAATAGACTTGTTTTCGTGTTCGTGAAGTTTGCTCAACTCAGAAACCGCAATACCAGAATCGACCGGATTTCCGTTGCTGTCGAACTTAGCCAAATGGTCTGCTATCGCATCACTGTCCTTGTCAGCCTTCGTGGTGTCGGAAGGGTGAACGTGGTCGCCGCGAGAGTACAGAGCCGAAGAACCAGCACTACCAGTACCGTTCATCGCCGGAGTTTCCTCATACGGAGTCACCGGGCTTTCAATCGTAATGTCCACGTTGTGGTTCGCGTCAGGAACCAACGGAGTTCCATTCTTGGAAATAGACTGGATGGTTTCCGTAATTTCGACATTTTTATTGTCAATCGGAAGAGTTACGCCATTCTGCGAAATGGTGTTGATAGCGTTCTGTTCGCCGCTAAAGGTAACGGCTTCACCTTCGATAGGATGGAGCACCAGAGTCTTGCCTTCGTCAGTCGTTTCGGCACTGGCAATGGCGTCTCCGGTGAGCTGGTCAAGCTCACTCTGGTTGCTATGCGAATGACGCATTTCGTAACTTTCATCGACGTGTGATTTGTACGTATCGTCGAAATCGTTGGTCGAGAGACCCTTTCCAGCCTCCTTGTCGACCTTTCCAGCCAGCTTACCATCGACCGTAGTACCAAGCGCGTCAATGGCGGCCTGTTGTGCGGTCGATACCGGTTTGTCCATATCGGATGTATTCTCAACATTCCCCAAGTCAATGTTTTTGCGAGCTTGGAGTTTCCGTTCCTCACTGAGATTCTGCGGATTGGTCAATACGTGCGTCTTAATTTCCATACTACATCCATCAAACGGCTTTTCCATCAGTTTATACGAACGCGCCGAGAAAACTGCCACCCAGCACCGCTAGGTGCTGGGGTACCCTTTAGGGTGGCAGATGATATGTGCGGAACTTGACAAAAATAATTTAACTAGTCATATAAACTATATAAAAATTAGAACTATTGAACTATGTTTCAACGTGCCTACAACGTCAGACTGTATCCTAACAAGCAGCAAGAAGTCTTGCTTTGCAAGACTTTCGGCTGCTGCCGTAAGGTATACAACTGTATGTTGGAAGCACGCAAGAAATCGTACGAGGCGACCGGCACGAAGTGCCGGTCTAAGCCGACAGATTTCTACGCCGAGTTTCCTTTCTTGAAGGAAGTCGACTCGAACGCATTGACAGCCGAAGTGCTTACGTTGAATACGGCGTTTAAGAACTTCTTCGAGCGGAAGGCCGACGGTGTCGGATTTCCGCAGTTTAAGTCGAAACATAAAGACAAGGATTCGTATACAAGTTATCGAACGAAGGATAATATCCGTGTAGAAGGGAGGAAACTCCGCCTACCGAAGGTAGGCTTCGTTTCCTTCCGCAACTACGAGGACATCGACTGGTCTGTAAGAAACATCAAGCACGTAACGGTGTCACGGTCACGCGCCGGGAAATACTATGCGTCAATCCTAGTCGAAGAAGCTGTGCCGAAGGCATTACCTACAACCGAATTCGAAATAGGAATCGACTTAGGACTTAAAGAATTCTGCGTTACCAGCGACGGCGAAGCCGTCGCGAATCCTCGTTTCCTCAAGAAATCAGAAACTCGTATCGCTGGCCTTCAGCGAGCTTTCGCCAAGAAGCAGAATGGTTCAAAGAGACACGAGGCATTGCGCTTGCGCATCGCTCGTGAACACGAAAAAGTTGCTAACCGAAGGAAGGATTTCCTTGACAAGCTGTCTACACGACTACTCCGCGAGAACCAAACGGTGGTGGTCGAGGACTTGGACGTGCGCGAGGTCGCAGAAGGCGACCACGCGAAGTCCGAACACGACACAGCTTGGAGGATGTTCCTGAACAAACTACAGTACAAGGCTGAATGGTATGGCAGAACCATAGTCCGGGTCGGACGATGGTTCCCATCATCTCAGCTATGTCACTGCTGTGGGTTCAAGAATATGTTGACAAAGGACTTGAACGTAAGGTCGTGGACGTGTCCGCAGTGCGGCACGTCACACGACCGTGATGTCAATGCCGCTATCAACATCCTTACCGAAGGTAAAAGTTTAATCGCCGCAGGGACTGCGGTTAAAGGCGCGGGAAACATCGATACGCAACGCGAAGCTCACCGCCTTTAGGCGGTGCGTAGTTCACACGGTTGGACGTAACCCACCGTATAAACTGCAAGAGACAAGAAAAAGAGTTTCTTATGGCATACAGCATTAACGACGACTTTATAGAGGCTTTCCGTAACGGCGGATGCTTCATTTTCGAGGGTGAAGATGGCCAAGCACCCGGTCCGGAAGAGGCTACCGATGGCCAAGAAGCACCGACCGAAGAGCCAGCTCCCGAAGCACCGGCTGAGGAAAACGCCGAGCCGCAGACAGAGGAACAGCCCACCGAACAGCCAGCCGAAGAGCAGCCGCAGCAAGACCCCGCTACCGATGCCGACCCAGAATCGTCAGCCGAAGCCGTAAACACCGACCAAAAGGCGGACAACGGCGTGGCTCCTACCGCCCAGAAGCTCGCCAACGATTTCAAGGCCGCCGGAAACCTCCGACTTGTCGCACGCACCGCTCTGCACGACCTCGGTATTACCAATCCGCAGCAGAAGATGAAAGTCGAGAAACTGGTCCCGTACATCACGAAAGCTGTCGAGAATTTCGCTTCCAAGTGTTCCGACAACTACACGGCGGCTGACATTACAAGAGCAATTCTGATCCTTACCAACTCGTGTAGCCAGAAGGCGGTCGACCAAGCCAAGAAGGCGTCAGCAGAACAAGCCAAGGCAGCCGAAAAACAAGAGGCTCCCAAGCCTACCGGAGGCGACGGTGGAGCCGAACAGCAACCGCAAGACCAGCCAGAACAGCCAGCAGCCGATGACGTAAACGCAACCTAATTCAACAAGCCGCAAGAAAATTGCAGCTTTTCTATTGACAAGTCGTGCAACATTTGTTATATTCATAGTATGACTATGAAAAAGATAACATACATTGCTGACATCGACCAAGATGTCGATGACCTGATTGCAGCACGCTACTTGCGCGACAAGGGAGTCCTTGGATGCGTAGTGCTCGATCCCAAGCCGACTTCGGAAGTCGGCCTCCACAGAGTAGAAATGCTCAAGAACCTTGGTATCGAAGTCCGAGACACAATCCCGGAAGATACCGACACCATTTTCAACGGCGGTGCGCTGACCATCGTCGCCGATTTCGTCAAGACCCACAAGATTTCCAATCTCGTGATGAACGGCGGATTCGTCGGCGCGAACATCGTGCCTATCCGCAAGGTATTGCCCAAGTTCGCCGGAAAGAGCGAAATCCGTACCTTCAACTTCAACTGCGACGTGGACGCTACCGTCAGCGTCCTCGAAAGCAGCAACATCGACCGAATCGTCCTTATCGGCAAGAACGTCTGCCACAACGAGCGCAACGCCGCCAACGGCATCTGGCGTAGCCTCAAGGGAATGATTGTCGA
>Ga0310696_10002579_pt1 | contig 23736 bp, 22 predicted proteins | sample AusTroGonzalo_MG_4_FD_203885 | JGI IMG/M metagenome (GOLD analysis project Ga0310696, IMG submission 203885) | Bovine rumen microbial communities from tropical cattle in Woodstock, Queensland, Australia - Gonzalo_02 (v2) (version 2) | ecosystem: Host-associated > Mammals > Digestive system >...
AAGTCGTAGAGAGAGTTTCCCCGCAATAATAACCTAATTCGTAAGGATTATGGGTAATATGAGCGGTATCAATGCCCGTAATAGATTTTATTTCGTTATCGCTTATTTTCATAACAGGGAAAATGCCGTTATTTTTTATTAAAGAACCTTTTTTATTGAGGGCCATAAAACTTCTTATTGTTGTATCGTAACCTTCTGCTGTATCGCCATTGCCACGGGAACTTTCAGAAAGAGAGGTTTCCCATAAGTTGCGTGAAATAGTTCTGGTTGCTTTATTATATGGAATAGGGGCAAATTCTTGCTTAGGATTAAAAGATGGCGGATTAGAGCGAGGGGTAAGTGATTCATACCAAATATAGCCATTCACTTTTACTAAACTATGGGAAGAATATATTGGATAATAGTTTGGTTGGGCCAAAGATTTCCATCTATATTCTTTGTCAGTACTATCATAGCGGTAAATAACAGGCATACATTGGGCCTCATCCCAATATTCATTAACATCATTGGTTTGAATATTATAAACTTCTATAAGATTATCGCATTGAAAGGAAATATGTTTATTATATTGTTTACCTGTTTTTTTAAAAATGTAATCTTTTATTTCCTTTACCATTTTGGGATATATTTTATGAAATTCCCTGTAATTCTTCAAAGTTGTTTTGTCAGGATTTTCCCAAAGTTCCATAGCCGTTAAGATGAATCCTTTATTTTCACATTGTGCTTTAATTTTTTGGCCTGATGTCGTAATAGCACTAAGAGTGAAAGTTTTTTCGGTATAATCTCTGTCGGAGGTAATTTCTCTAATTTCCAATTTGGGGTTCTTTTTTAAAGCTTCCGATAGAGGTTTTTCCATACAGGTTTTTAAAAATTCCGGGTAAGTGTTTAATAAAGCAGAATCAAGATTTTGTTGTTCTGTTTCTGACATGTAAATAGGGCTTGCAGAGTTAATTTCTACTATATTATTGTTTTCTTCTTTTGCTTGTTCTAAAGCATTGCTGAGTTCGGCAAGCATATTTTGTTGGTTTTTATCTGTGGGTATTATTTGTTTATAATCTTTTGTATTATCGGCGAAGCAAAAATTGCCGATAAGTAAGAACGATAAGAATGATAATATTATTTTTTTCATATAACTCTCCTTTGGAAAATCCTATATAAATTCTAGCGTTTAAAGATTTGTTAAACAAGGGAAAAAAGACCTATATTTATATAAAAAAAGGGCCCAGTATGGTATGGGCCTTTAGTCCTAGGATAATTATAAATATCAAATAAAAAAGGCCTGTCTTTTGGACAAGCCTTTTAAAGTTTTTCGGTTCAGCAAATTAGAATCTGCCGTTTACGATTACCATTACAGGTAACCAGCCGTTTTCTTTAATGATGTTAACTAAACCGATTTGTAAACCGCATTCAACTCTTCTTGCATTGTTGACAAAACCGAGTTGAAGACCGGTTAAACTTTCGGCTTGGTTATAGAAACCATATTGAACACCTTTCATTTCTTGACCTAAGTTAACAAGACCCATTTTTAAACCGGTGAAGGTTCCTTTGTTTACGTCAACGAGACCGCCTTCAAGACCGACTGCATCTGTTGTGACGTTGTAAAGTGCACCTTGTAAACCGCGCATTTCGTTTGATCTGGCATAAATATAAGCAGCAGACCAACCATGCATTTCATCGACTCTGGAAGAACCGATTACCCAAGAGATACCATGAACGGTCGGGGTGTTTGCATCAACTAAACCAAGAACGACATTTGCGTGATTGGTTTTGGGCCAAGCAATATTATCATATAAAGATAATTTGATTGGTGATTCTGCGGCTGCTGTAAGGCCTAAAGTTGCTACTAAAACAGCAAGTACTAATAACTTCTTCATTTACATCCTCCTTGTTTATTATCTAATTATATATTACAATTTTTATATGAAAAAGTTTACATTTTTTTTAATTTTGTTTTTTCCTATTCTCTGTTTTGCACAAAACAAAGGTGTAAAACAGATTTCGCAAAATACGGATAGTTTCGCAAATAAGCAACAAAATATCAGCCGGCAGGCTGCCCCGCAAGTTCAAAATCAAGCGGCTTACCGCCAAAATAATCATGCATCTGTTCAAAGAGAAGTTGTTAAAACGCCGGTTGTTTATAATGAAGTCTCAAGAACTCCGGCAGTAAACAAAGAGGTGCCTATTTATAAGGAACCAAGACAAGATTTTAAACAGGAAAAACCTATATCAATTGATAAGGCCCAAACTCAAAAAGAAAAAAAGCCTGCCGCAAATCCTCCGAATTTGCCACCTGCGCCTCCGGGAAATTATCATATTATTTATTGGACAAACTTTATTGATAGTCAAAGACCTCAGGAAAAAGATTGGGCGACAAAACTTTTAGATACAAAAAATCTTTCTCTTGACGGAAGAGGCGTGCAAGTCGCAATTCTTGATTCCGGCATAAAGCAACATACCCAATTTATAGGGGCAAATATTGAGGTCTTGGATGTTACCGGACAAAATGATCCCTTTGATTTTTGCGGACATGGTACTGCTGTTGCAGGCATAATTGTAGGCAGACCTTCAAATGAATTTAAAGGTATTGCTCCTGCGGTTAATTTGAAGTCTTTTAAAATTGCCGATGAAAGCGGAACAACAAATAATAACTATATTATTAGAGCATTGGAAAATGTTTTGGAATATAACCGCCAAAATCCGAACGCAAAAATCAATATTGTAAATATAAGTTACGGCCTTACCCAAGATAATGACGAATTAAGAAATAAACTTGCAGAAGTTTACTCAAGCGGGGTTACTATAATTTCCGCCAGTGGTAATGACGGCAGACAAGGTTTATTATATCCTGCAAATTATAATTTTGTTTTTGCAACGGGTTCAATTGATAGCGATAAGAGTATTTCAGGTTTTTCAAATTGGGGTGAAGGTTTAGATTTTGTTTTGCCAGGCTCCGGTCTTATGACTTTAGGGCTTAATAATAATTTCGTTTGGGTAAAAGGGACATCTTTTTCAAGCGCTTATTTAACAGGTATTGCGGCCCTTGCTACACAGGCTTTTAAAAATAAATATAATCGTTTGCCAAGCCCGCAGGAACTTTATGAAGTTTTACAAAAAATCAGCACGCCTATTAAAGCCGTTGCCCCTATAAAACAGGGATATGGTGTTCCTGATGCTTCAAAAATTGTATCATATATATAATGTATCAAGATTACGAAATACCAAAAGACCTGCGTTTTAAAACGCAAGATATTATCAGAATGCATGGCCTTAAATGCAGTCTGCTTTTGAACGCGCAAGATTTTAAAGAGGAACTAACTTTAGTTAAAGCAACTTTGAAATTGAGTTTTAGCGTGCTTTCAAAAGAGATTTTGGTTCAAGGCCAAATAAAAGGCACAAGAAAGGCCCAGTGCTCTCGGTGTTTAGGAGAGTTTGAAAAGCCTTTTGAAGAAGAGTTTTCACAATTATTTCCCAATAAGGCTGAAATAATTGATATAATGTATATAACAAGGCAAACGCTGGCCCTTGAGCAAAACATACAGGAACTTTGTTCCCCAAATTGCAAGGGCTTGTGTGCTTATTGCGGTTGTAATAAGAATGAAGTTGAGTGTTCTTGCCAGCCGCCTAAGTTAAATCAATTTGCTTGTTTGAAAGATAAATTTCAAAAAAATAAGTGAGGAATACAAATGCCTAATCCAAAAAGAAAACATACCAGATCCAGAAGGGATTTACGCCGCAGCGCAAATTCTAAATTAGAAGCAGTTAACTTTGTTGAATGTTCTAATTGCGGTGCTGCCCGTTTGCCCCATAATGTTTGCCCGAAATGTGGTTTTTATGACGGCAAAATGGTAACAGAAGTTAAGGTCAAAAAGACCAAAACTCAAGAAGAAGCAAAATAATAAATCCTATGAGGATAGCACTGGATGCTTTAGGCGGTGATTTTGGAGCAACTCCCAATGTTTTGGGAGCAATCCAAGCCGCCAAAGAATTTGGTTATAATATAATATTAGTCGGTGATGAAACACTGATTAAAAAAGAACTTGCGGCCGCAGGCGATTATCCGCAGGATAAAATTTCTATTATCCACGCGCCGGATGCTATTGATATGGCCGCAAATCCTGCCCGCGAATGCCGCAATAAAAAAGATGCCAGCATACTTGTTTGCGCCCGCCTTGTTAAAGAAGGCAAGGCCGATGCTATGATTTCGGCCGGTAATTCCGGCGCAACAATGGTAGCGGCATTATTTGGTATTGGTAGAATTGACGGCGTATCAAGGCCGGCAATTGCTTCCCCTTTACCAACGGAAAAAGGCCCGGCAGTTTTGATGGACGCAGGGGCCAATACCGATTGCGATGCAGTAAATTTACTGCAATTTGCCATAATGGGTTCAATTTATTCAAATATTGCTTACGGGGTTGAAAACCCTGTTGTCGGTTTGCTTTCTATCGGGGAAGAAGAAGGCAAAGGCAATTTACTTATTAAAAATACCACAAAGTTTATTAAGCGTCTTGGTTTAAATTACTTCGGTAATATTGAAGGGCGCGATGTTCATACCGGCATGATAAATGTTATTGTGTGTGACGGCTTTGTGGGCAATATTGTTTTAAAACATTCAGAAGGTCTAGCCAAATCAATATTTAATATGATAAAAAATTCTTTGAAAGGGCATCCTTTGGAAACTCTTGGTATCCTTTTGGCAAAACCTATATTTAGAGATTTGAAACATAAAACCGATCCGGAAGATTACGGCGGTGCGCCTTTACTGGGCGTTAAAGGTCCTGTTTTAATTTGCCATGGCAAAAGCGGGAAAAAAGCCATTTATAATTCTATAAAAGCGGCCGCAAGACTGGTGGAAAATAAGGCTGTTGAAACTATTGAAGAAAAAATAGTATCTTATAAGGAAATCTTTAAGAAAGCACAGGAACATGAATCTAAATAATAAAAAAGTTATAGTTACGGGTGCGGCCCGCGGTATCGGTTATGAAATAGCACGTGAGTTTTTAAAAGCAGGTGCTAATGTCGCTTTGTGTTCCACTACCGAAGAAGGCTCTGCAAAAGCAAAAGAAAATTTGCTTAAAGAATTTCCAGAAGCAAAAGTTTATGCCCAAAAAACTGATGTTTCAAAAGAAACAGAAGTTCAAGATTTTGTAAGTAAAGTTGCCGCGGAGTTCGGGACTATTGATATATTGGTTAATAATGCCGGAATTACGCGCGATACTCTTGCTATTCGCATGAGCGAGCAAGATTGGGACGCTGTCTTAAATGTAAACTTAAAAGGAACATTTTTAATGTCCAAAGCAGTTTTCAAAATTATGATGAAAACAAAAAGCGGCAGTATTGTTAATATGTCTTCTGTCGTCGGCCAAAGCGGTAATGCCGCACAGGCAAATTACAGCGCTTCTAAAGCAGGTATTATCGGGCTTACAAAATCTTTGGCTAAAGAATTTGCTTCAAGAAATGTAAGGGTTAATGCCGTCGCGCCAGGTTTTGTTCAAACGGATATGACAAATAAACTTTCTGACCAAATTAAAGAACAAACCCTTGCTTTAATACCTTTAAAAAGATTTGCAACAACATCAGACATTGCCAAAGCGGTAATGTTTTTATCCTCTGAAGACGGGGGATATATCACCGGCCAAGTATTAGCAGTTAATGGCGGTTTATACATTTAGCAATTTGCTATGGAGGAAAAAATGAACGTAGAAGAAAAAGTAAAAAATATTATTGTTGAACAATTGGGTGTTGAACCTGAACAAGTTAAACCTGAAGCCCAATTCGTCAATGACTTAGGGGCCGATTCCCTTGACACCGTTGAACTTATTATGGCTCTTGAAGAAGAATTCAATATTGATATTCCCGATGAACAAGCAGAAAAAATTAAAACCGTCGGGGAAGCAATTGAACATATTAAATCAAAAGTAAAATAAGTGCTTGAAGAATTAGAAAAAGTATTAAATTATACTTTTAAAAATAAAGATATTTTAAAGGAAGCACTCACTCACAGGTCCTATAACCCTCATCCTCACGGCGTTAATAATGAACGCCTTGAGTTCTTGGGTGATAGTGTGCTTGGCATGGTAGTTGCAGGGCAACTTTATAATTTGCTGAGCGAAAAAGAAGAGGGAGTGCTTTCTAAAATAAAAGCGAACTTAGTTTCAAGAAAAAATCTTTATTTTTGGGCAAAAAAACTTAGTCTTGGCAAGTATCTTCTTCTTGGACAAGGGGAGATTTCCAGCGGCGGAAGAGAGCGTGCAAGCATTCTTTCCAATGCTGTTGAAGCCTTGCTAGGGGCTATTTATTTAGACGGCGGTTTTGAAGAAGTTTCCAAAGTTATTCTTACTTGGTTCAAAACCCAGAAAATAGAAGTTGACTTGCAAGATTATAAAAGCGTTTTGCAAGAATATATGCAAAAATTGGGCAAAATGGTGCCCGATTACGAAATCGTTGAAACTATCGGACCGGAACACGATAAAATCTTTACGGCTGTTGTTTATGAACAGGGTGTTGAATTGGGCCGAGGTAAAGGGCATAATAAAAAGGCTGCTCATCAGGATGCGGCAAAAAATGCCCTCTCAAAAATAAATAAGAAACGCTAATCTTTAAATATTTAGGGGCCGGTTATGAAAAAAATATTTCTTATATTTTTTCTATCTTTTCCAATAGTAGTTTTATTATGGATTACTTTGCATAATCCTAAAATGCCGCAAAAACCTGGCGAGGCTGCAGTAAATAATATTGAATCCAGAAATCCCAAAGAAATTGTTGATGAAATTGCCAAAGATATAGAAAAAGGTGAATTGGAAACGGCTTTTTCTAAGATGGTAGAAGGCTTAAAACATCCTGATATCCCGACTTCCCAAGGACAACCTTTAATTGTTTTAGCGGCAGAAAAAAATAATTTGGATATGGTTTCTTATTTAATTGATTTAGGTTGCGAAGTTAATGCTCTTGATATTTATACCGGAGAAACCGCTTTAATCAAAGCCGCAAGAAACGGCAATTTTGAAATGGTTAATAAATTAGTCTCGGTCAATGCAAATATGAATGTTAAAAGCCAAAGAGGAATAACGGCTTTGACTGAAGCAATAAAAAGTAATAACGGAAGTATCGCCGAGTTCTTACTTTCCCGCGGGGCATGGGCCGGCGTAAGTGATGAAAATCTTTTATCTTATGCTTTTGATAAAAATTATTTGGGTATGGATATTATGCTTAGAGGCGGCGCTAATGCGAATTTTGCCGATGTAAACGGCAATACTCCTTTAATTGTTGTCAGTTCGCAAGGCAATTTGGCGGCTATGCAAAGTTTAACGGCTTATAAAGCCAATGTTAATGCCGCAAATAAAAATGGCATGACTCCTCTTTTATATACTATTAAAGGCGGTTATACAGATGCGGCAAGGCTTTTACTCAGCCGTTATGATACTGATATAAATAAGGCAAATAAAAAGGGCCAAACACCTTTGTTTTATGCCGCATATTATGGTAATACCACAATAGCCCAAGATTTGCTTGAACTAGGTGCTGATTATAATAAAGCAGATGTAAATGGCGTAACGCCTTTGGTTGCGGCAAAAAGTAAAGGACATGCAAAAACCGCCAGAGCCATAAGTGATTTTATTGCTTTTAAAAATCTTCCCCGTGATGAGCAAGGTAAAATAATTATTAAAGAGAAGAAACAAACTTTAGCACCTTCTGAAAAAACTATGGCTTCAAAACAGGCCCAGCAAAATACTTTAACCGATAGAGAGAGAATTTTAAGGCAGGCTCAAGAGGAAAAAGAGAAAGCCTTAGCCCAAGCAAAAGAGATGCAGGATCAAATAGCAAAAAATTTGAATTTCACATCTCCTGAAGAAGATGTGCAGACAAAAGATAATACGCAGCAAAATAAAAAATAGTTGATTTTAAATTATAAAAGGATATTGACTTTTTTTACTTAATCATATATCCTTTAGAATATAGGTCTTAAACAAGGGGGACTATATGAGCGAAATACATCTTAACGATGAAAACTTTGCAAAAGAAGTTCTTGAATATAAAGGTGTTGCCTTAGTAGATTTTTGGGCGCCTTGGTGCGGCCCGTGCAGAATGCTTGGCCCTGTTATAGAAGAATTAGCAACAGAATATGAAGGTAAGGCCAAAATCTGCAAAATAAATACGGATGATGCACCGGAAAAAAGCGTGCAGTATAGAATCGCATCTATCCCGACTTTAATGCTTTTTAAAGATGGTCAGATGATTAAACAAATGGTCGGTTTGCAAAGTAAAGATGAATTAAAAAAACAAATTGATGCTTTGCTTTAGTTTTTGTAGCAATATTTACTTATCTAAAGTTGCTTTGCCTGCTTTTTAGGCGGGCAAAGCAACAAAAAAATCCATAAAATCAGAGGTTGTTATTTAAAGTTTTATCCCTGCATAAACTCCCCTTTTTATTTTTATGTTAACTCCGGAAAAATTATATTTGATTGATGCCCACGGCTTTTTGCACCGCAATTATCACGCTTTACCTAAACTTAGCACTTCAAAAGGTAAAGAGGTTGGTGCGCTGTATGGCTTTTTAAATTGGATTTTAAGATTTAATAAAGAAATAAAACCCAAGTATGTGGCTTTTTGTTTTGACTCTAAAGGCCCGACAAAGCGTCATCAAATTTATGCTGATTATAAAGCAAACAGGCCTCCTACGGATGTGGCTTTGGTAGAACAACTTAAAATTGCAAGAGATTTGGTTTCGGCTTTGGGTTTTAGGGTTTGTGCTTTAGACGGAGCCGAGGCCGACGATATTTTGGCTACTTTGGCAATTCAGGCAGAAAAACAGGGCAAAGAATCTATTATTATAACCTCTGATAAAGATATTTTTCAAATAGTAGATGAAAAAATAAAAGTTTGGAGCGGTAATTTAAGGGAAGATCCTAAAAGCAATCTTGCTTGTAAAGCCAAGTTCGGCGTGGATTGTCGGTTTGTAGCAGATTATTTATCTATCGTAGGGGATTCTTCTGATAATGTGCCGGGTATTATGGGACTAGGCCCAAAAGCGGCAGTTGAACTTATTACAAAATTCGGACATTTGGAAAATATTTTAGAGGCAGCAAAAAACCCTCAAACGGATATTAAAGCAACTATGCGCGCTAAAATTATTGCCGGTTTAAATGATGCTTTACTTTCTAAAAAACTAATCGTTTTAGATACTGCATTACCGCTTGAAACAAGTTTGGAAAGTTCCAAAGTAAATACTCCTGATTTAGAAAAATTAGAATATTTTGCCAAAGAATTTGAGTTTAAAAATTTAAATTTATATTTAGAAGAACTTAAAGAAAAACAAAAAGAAGAAGATAATAAAGATACTTCTTTGCAAGGCAGTTTATTTGATATGAGTTCTTTTGAAGAACCCAAAGAACAAACAAAAACTTATACTTTAAAAGAAGTTTTAGAAGAAATAAAAAAACAAAAAGAATTTATAATTTATGCTCAAGAAGAATTTTTGCTTATAGCAAAAGATTCTGCTTTATATAATGTAAAAGAAATTGAAAAGATTACTGCCGAAGAAAGAGAAATTTTAAATAATTTGGTTTTAGATGATAATATTTTAAAAATCGGACATGACTTAAAATATACTTTAAGACTTTTGGAAATAAATCCTCGCGGTAAATTTTTAAATTGTTTTGATACTTCACTTGCAAAATATTGCCTGGATCCTTCCGGAGAATATAGTTTAAACGGGCTTTTAAGCGTTAATTTGAATTTATTTACCAGCCCTCTTGCTAAAGAACAGGAACAACTTGCTTTTTTTGCAAAACACTTTTTTGCTTTAAAAGAAAAACTTGAACAAGAATTAAAAAAGCATAATCAATATGAAGTTTTTAAAACTATGGAAACCCCTCTTATGAGTGTGCTTTTGGATATGGAATTAAACGGCATAATGGTTGATACCGCCTGGCTTAAAACTTTGGATATTTTGCTTTCAAAAGAAATGCAACAAGCCCAAGCGGAAGTCCAAAAGATAGCAGGAGAAGAAGTTAATTTAAACTCGCCAAAACAACTGGGTGTTTTACTTTTTGAAAAATTACAATTACCTTATTTTAAAAAGACCAAAACAGGTTATTCCACCGATGAAGAAGTTCTTTTGAGTCTAGTGCCGATTCATCCAATTGCCCAACATATTTTAACTTACCGCGAAAGTGCAAAATTAAAAAGCACTTATGTTGAGGCTCTTTTAAATTTATCTTCTGAAAATACGCATAGGGTTTATACTAATTTTAACCAGACCGGCACTTTAACGGGGCGGCTTTCAAGTTTCAGCCCGAATTTGCAAAATATTCCGATAAGAACGGAAAAAGGCCGTCTTATTCGCCAAGCATTTATCGCAGGAGAAGGAAAAACGCTTTTATCTTTAGATTATTCCCAAATAGATTTGCGCGTTTTGGCCCATGAGTCAGGTGATGAAACTTTAATTTACGCTTTTAAAAATACTCAGGATATTCACCGCCAAACCGCTTGTGAAATCTTCGGTAAAAAACCGGAAGAGATTACTAAAGAGGAACGTTCTGCAGCAAAGGCAATTAACTTCGGTATAGTCTATGGACAAGGCCCCATGGCTTTGGCGGAAAGTTTAGATATTACTATGACAAAGGCAAAGGAATATATTGATTCTTATTTTGCGCGCTATGACACTTTAAAAGAGTGGATAAATAAAACAGCCGCAAAAGCCAGGCAGGATGGCTATGTCAGAACTTTTATGGGGCATATCCGTTATCTGCCGGAATTTGAAGCAAGTTCGGCCAGGCTCGTAAGTTTTGCAAACCGCGCTGCTGTTAATACAATTATTCAGGGCGGGTCTTCGGATATTATTAAAAAAGCAATGCTTGATATTTATGCAAGTTTGCCAAAAGATGTCAAAATTTTACTTCAGATACACGATGAACTTGTTTTTGAAGTACCGACAGAAAATTTAAAACAAGTAGCCTCTTTTGTAAAAGAGAAAATGGAAAACGCCTATACTTTAAAAGTGCCGCTTCTTGCGCAAGCCAAAGCGGGTAAAAACTTAAATGAAATGGGGGCAGTTCTGTGAATTTTAAAAAAGAAGGTTCTTTTGTTATAGGTCTTAGCGGCGGTATTGCAAGCGGCAAAAGCACCGCTTTGAAAATTTTTGAAAAACTCGGTGCAGAGGTTATTTGCAGTGATACTTTAGCCGCAAAAAACTTTGTTTTACTTAAAGATAAAATTGAGGCTTATTTTAAAACGACGGATAAAGCACAAATTGCCGGTAAAATTTTTAAAAATGCACAAGATAAAAAGTGGCTTGAAAAACTTTTGCATCCTTTAGTTTTACAAGAAGCGCTTTTACAAATAAAAAAGAGCAAGAAGAAAATAATTATTTTTGATATTCCTTTGCTCTTTGAGTGCGGCCTTGAAGATAGTTTTGATTTAACTTTATGTATTTATAGCGATTTTAATATCCGTATGAAAAGGGCTTTTGCCCGCAAAATGACTAAAACAGATTTCGCAAACAGAGATAAAGCGCAAATGCTTTTAGAAGAAAAAGCCCAAAAGGCAAACCTTGTTATTTTCAATAATACAACAAGAAAAGATTTACAGGAGAAAATAGAAAAACTATTTTTAATTTTAAATAATAAATAAGAGGAACATTATGGACAACAAAGAAGTAAAAACTACTACTCGCAGAAAATATACTCCGCGCACCCAAGCGCGCACGCAAACGCAGAATAATCTCCCGGCTACTAACGGACAAACTGCTAATAATACAACAATGCCTGTTCAAAATCAGACAGCGCAAAATTCCGCAGCAAGAATGCAGGTTCCTGCTCCGGCAAAAGCAAACGGAGCCAAAACATTGGATGCCTTGGCCCTTTCTAAATTAAGTGTGGCCGAACTTACTAAACTTGCCGTAAATTATAATGTTCAGGATATTTCCGGCTTAAGAAAGCAGGAACTTATCGGTAAAATCGTAGAGGTTCAGGCAAAACAAAACGGCTCTGTTTACGGCGGCGGCGTTTTAGAAATTTTACCGGACGGATTTGGCTTTTTACGCTCGGAAGAAAACAATTATCTTGCCGGCGCACAGGATATTTATGTTTCACCTTCTCAAATAAAGAGATTTGGTTTAAGAAAGGGGGATAATATTGAAGGTCTTATCCGCCCGCCCAAAGATAATGAAAGATTTTTTGCTATGCTTCAAGTACAAAAAGTTAATAATGTGGAAGCGGAAAAAATTTATAACAGACCTTTATTTGAAAACTTAACTCCTTTACATCCTAATAACCGCTTTGTTTTAGAAGTTAATAAAAATGACCTTACCCAAAGAGTTATTGATTTGATGGCTCCTATCGGTAAAGGCCAGCGCGCTTTGATTGTAGCCGCACCTAAAACAGGTAAAACAGTTATGATGCAGGCACTTGCTAACTCCTTGACGACAAATCACAAAGATATTGAACTTTTGGTGCTCTTGATTGATGAAAGACCTGAAGAAGTTACCGATATGCGCCGCAATATTAAAGGCGAGGTTATTGCTTCTACATTTGACGAACCTGCAGAAAGACATGTCCAAGTGGCCGAAATGGTTCTTGAAAAAGCAAAACGCGGTGTTGAGCATGGTAAAGATGTTGTTATTTTGCTTGACTCTATTACCCGTCTTGCAAGAGCCTACAATACCGTTATGCCGGCTTCAGGCCGTGTATTAACAGGCGGACTTGAGGCAACTTCACTTCAAAGACCGAAAAGATTTTTCGGCGCAGCCAGAAATATTGAAGAAGGCGGTTCTTTAACAATTATCGCAACTGCCTTAGTTGAAACCGGCAGCAGAATGGACGATATTATTTTTGAGGAATTTAAAGGCACCGGTAACAGCGAAATTTATCTTGACAGAAAACTTTCCGACAGAAGAATCTTCCCTGCTATTGATATTAACCGCACATCTACTCGTAAGGAAGATTTACTTTTGACCGAAGATGAACTGAACAAGGCTTGGATACTCCGCAAGATTTTAGCACCGCTTAGTTCCGTTGATGCGATGACTTTGCTTCTTGAAAAACTTTCTGCAACTAAGTCTAATAAAGACTTCTTAAAGCAGATGGAAGCAAATCATTTTTAAACAAGAATATTAAGTAGAAATAAAAAACCTCCGATTAAGAAAAAATCGGAGGTTTTTTATGGCGCTAGAAAATTTTTATTTATTCATTTCTTTTTTTGCTTGATTAAAGGAATCATATTTTGCGGCATTTTCAAGGAAAGTTTGCCAATCTTCTTCCGTTAATTCATATTTATCTATAATTTGCTGTGCTGCCTTTTGTTGATAATCGCTATCACCTTGATTTTTGTAATATTCTTCTGCTTCAAGATATTCTTTTGCGATAAGTAAAGCGACTTCTTCTTCGCTTATGTCTTCATAATCTACTTCCTGTTGGGAAGCAGAAGTTTCTTCTTCTTTTACTTCTTCTTGGTTTTCTTGAGTTTTGGCCGGTTGTTCTTGCTTTTGTTGTTTCTGTTCTAGGGCTTCTTGCCTTGTAGCAGTTTCTTCTGCTATGGCAGGAATAGATTTAAAAGTGATATTTTGACCTTTTCTATGGCCTAATACAACAAACAAGGTTACGATAACCGTAAACAAAATTAAAGAAGTTAATGCAATATTTGCCCAGCCTTTAAAGCCTTTTGTTTCTAAAAAAGGGAAAGCGGCATAAATAATTAAAATTATAATAATGATTGCGGCTAAAATTGGTCCTAACATAATATCCTCACTTGGAGTTTTCCTGCTCCGATTGTTTTTGTATAAAGTTTAGAAACCCTGTTGCAAAGGCTGGGTTTTCCATAGCCGTTTGCATTGCTTCCATAAAAGCGGGATCTCTACTATATTGAAGCAAAATTTTTTGCGTTTGTGTAGAGTCTATTTTTTTTTGGAAGTCTTCAAACGAGGGCATAGTGGCAAAATCTATGCCGTCCTCATCCAGGGCATTTTTCATATCTTTCATAAAATCTTGTATAACAGCATTTTTGCCGACGGAATCAATTTCTTTTGCAAATTCTTCGGCATTTTCTATATTAAAAAAAGGCGTTGTGCTATAAGATATTTCTAAGAAGGCTTTGGGCGGAGTTGTAGTATCTATTTGCGAAAAAGCCTCCCCGTCTTGATGCGTATTTGTGGAGTATTCTTTATTTTCAAAATTAGCAAACTCAAATTGATTTATGGGAGAATCCCAAGTATTTTCTTCTTCTTCCTGTTTATCAATTTGAGTTTGCTTAAATTGCGTAAAGTATCTATAAGACATAATAATAGCGCTTAAAGATAAGCAAATTATTATAATCATTATTTTTACTTTAGCAGATTTCGTCATAAAAATTAGTCTTGTGTTTCCAAAAGTTCAACATCAAAGACAAGCAGACTGCCGGCCGGTATAGGGCCATTTTGTCTATCGCCGTAAGCCGTTTCAGGCGGGCAATAAAGTTTTGCTTTGGAACCTACTTTCATTTCCTGAAGGCCGAGTGTCCAACAACTAATAACTTTGCTTATAGGAAATTCTGCCGGTTGGCCTCTTTTGATAGAACTATCAAAAATTTTGCCATTTAATAAAGTCCCTTCGTAATTGACTTTAACTTTACTGGTTGCTTTTGGTTGTTTACCTTTACCTTTTTTGGTTATTTGGATAACAGCACCATTTGAAAGTGTCTTGGAAGATTTTTCCTTTTTAATCTTGTCTAAAAATTGGTTTTGTTCCAATTTGCGTTGATTCAAGATTTTTTGGGCATCTGCCACATAACGGGCTTGAATTGCCTGTTGGTAATCTTCAAGTTTAACTTTCGGATTTCTCTTAAGTAAAGAATCAAGCATACCTTGTGAAAGGGCTTTATATTCTTCATTTGCCTCAATAACAAACTGCTCTTTTATATTGTTACCGAGTTGATAACCAAGAGCATAGAGAGCTCCTTCGTCATTTTTAGTTTCGCTTTGGGCGGCTTGCTGAGCAAGGGCCAAAGGGGCTAAACAAGCAAGGATAGATAAGACTAGTAGTTTTTTCATTTAGTATTTCTCCTATTTTTTATTTATATATTTTATCAATTTTTCTTTTACTTTAGGGGCGCAAACCTGGCCTGCGGCGATTTGGCTGCGTCTTTGGGCTTCTTCCGGTCTGAAGGAACCTATTTTTTGGCTTTCGCTGAAAGTTTCAAAAATATTTCCGTTATCGGCTTCTTTAAGGCTGACATTAGCCGTTGCTGTGCACCAATAAAGGCCTTCTGTCGTCTTAGATGGGAATTGGTCAAAAACGATATTCATGTGCAAAATAATATCGCTTTCTTGGCTTTTTTCGCTTACGCCAAAGCCCAATTCATTAAAAGCATTTATCACATCACTTTTTACTATTTCATCTTTGACACCCTCAAATTCATAAATTATTTTTATGTCGTCAAAGGCTTTTGCACGGCTGTTTTTGAAATTACTTAAAACATCGCCTTGATAAGCCAAAGCATCGTGGGAAACTAATGCGTATTCGGCATCCAATTCTTGGCGTTTATTAAAAAGTTCTTCCATAGCGAAAGCATTTTGAACCGCCTGCCATTTATTTGTTCCTTTTTCTATATTTTCAGATAGAGTTTGTAATTTTGAATCAATTTGTTGATAGGAAGGTTCAATTATTTTTTTTGCTTGGGTTCTGTCAATAGCGGCTAAAGCATAATATCTTTTTGCTGTTTTATCTTTCCAAGTTTCAACAACTTTAGCGGAATCTAAAATTGCCTGGCGGCGGGCTTGGGTAAAAGTATCGCCCGCAGGAAGTGTTGCAAAGATATTTTTGATTTCTTTTAAAGCATTTTCTTTTGCAATATCTTTCTTTTGGTCATAAGCAAGTTTGGTTATATATTTATCTGCGGGATATTTTTCCGTCTTTTTAACCAAAATATGCTTGCCTGAGCATGCGCTGATTAAAATCAAGGCAAAGCCCAAAGTAAGTAATTTCTTCATTTTTATCATTCTCCTTATATTTAGAATTATTTAGAACTATAACGCCATATATAAGTGCGTTGTCCTTTCTTAAGTTTTACCTTTTCAAAGCGGTAAGTGTCAAGAGGAATGCCTCTGGCGTCATAATTATAAAAATCTATATCATATTCGCCGGGTGCTAAAAATACACGTGCCATTTTTATTTGTGCCGGCAGTAAGGACCAAGTTCTGGTATCGGCCTGTTCGGTTGCGGTATTAAGAATAGTAGTAGCAATATCTACTAATAGAACAAGGCCTTTCTTATCGGTGTTTTTATTAGTTATATCGTGAACTTGTTTGGATAAAATAAATTTTGTTGCGGCGCGTGTTGCTGTTTTTGCTATTAGGGAAGCGCTTTCTTCTTGTAAAGTTAATTTTGCTGCGGATGAAATATCGTCAACATTATAGGTATTTATATGCCTGCCATCTTGCAAAACGATAGCAGAAGTTTGCCCGAAATAAGGATTATCAACATAACTGGGATAGGAAATTGCTATTGTCTTGCCGAAAAGGCCGGAAAATGCGGCATCTATTACCTGCTTATCTGTGCCTTGCAAACTATTATTATCATTTAAAATAAAGCCGAGCCTATCCCAAGATAAACTCATTTGATTTGAAATTTTAACAGGGCTTTTTCCGCTAAAATGAATAAAAACCAATTCCCCAAGATCTCTGTAATTATCCGGCAAAGCGCTTGAGGGCGCTTGGGCATCAAAATAACCTTTTAAATGTTCATAAGCATTTAGAGCATTTGTGCGGGCAATCCTGGCTGAAGAAAGTTGGCCGATTTCTTCAAAAATCATACTTGCAAAATATTGGACAAAAGGTTCATCATTATAAGTTTTTTTAGTGCTTTCTCTATATCTATCTAAGAAGAAAACTGCCTTGCGCATTTCTACTGCGGCATCACTTAGATTTTCCTGCGCAAGATAATTAAGGGCCGTAAAAAAGTAAGTTAAAGCCTGTTCATACATAGGCATCTGATAAGGTAAAGTATTATCATTAAAAATTAAAGAACCAGCCCCGGCAGAAACACTTTTGGTAATAAGATTTTCGTTTAAATCTTGGGCAAGAAGATAATTGGAAATTGAGTTTTCGGTATCATAAGCGGCTTGTTGGCTTAAAGCCAAATCAAGTTGATATAAGACGGCATTTTTTTCGCCGTATTGTGATTTTTTGTTTTTTTCAATTCTTGCGGTGGCATTTTCAAATTTTTGATTCGCCATTAAATTTGAAATATCTTTTTTATAGCGCAAAGAAGGCCCCGCACAAGCACAAAGCAGGCTTGTTAGTATTAGAATACAAAAGCGGGGCCTTATAATCTTCATTTCAGTTTAGAACTTTAAAGCATTTTTTGCGACGTATTTTTTAATTTTTTGTTGTCCGTTCCAAACAAGTTGGTTGGTTTCAACGTTGATAAGTTTTAAGTTGATTTGATAATAGATAACGGATTTTCTTCCTTCTTTATCAACAATAGATTCCATAGCGCCGCTTAACATATAATCAGCGCCGACTTCTTTGCCGAAGTCTTTTCTTGTTTGTTCGCTGGAATATTCCTGTTGCTCAAGTCTTTCTTCGCGGACTTCGCCACGTTCATCTTGGGAAGCAACAAAGTCAACTTTACCGCTATTGATTAAAGCGCGTTGCATTTCTTCAACAAAAGTTGCAGTGTTGATATGTTCCATAGTGTTATTTTTGATAGTACCGACAATAACAACAGGTTCATTACCGCCTTTTGCCTTAAGGGCTTTATTATACCAATTAGCATTAAGACAATCGTTAATCATAGTTTCGGCGGTCATTCTGGAATCAGCATCATTCCATTTTCCACTTAAATCTTTGGTGGTATCTGCATCCATACGCTCTACTTTTGTGCCGCAAGCAATAAGCAAGGGTAAAAGCAAAGTTAAGACTAATAGTTTTTTCATACACTTTTCTCCTTTATAATGTATCTATAATAAATTATTGTAGCACTTTTGGGGCACTATGTGATAAAATAATAAATATGATAATGGTTTTTGATATTGGTAATACCCATATAACAATAGGCTTGTTAAAAAGGTATAAAGTTGTCTGCGAAATAAGGTATCCCAGCACAGATTTTGCGTGGGATAAATTTACGGCTTATGTTCAAGAACAACTTGATTTAAAGAAAATTAAGAAAGAAGAAATATCTTCTTGCGCTCTTTCAAGCGTGGTGCCCTCTTTAACTCCTGAAATTGAAAAATATTGTTTAAAAATTTTACATAAGAACCCTTTTGTTGTTGATAGTACTAATACAAAAATTAAAATTGAAAAAGGAAATATCAAAGAACTCGGCGCGGATAGAATTGCCGATATTGAGGCCGCTTTATTCTTATATCCGCAAAAAGATTTAATTATTTTAGATTTCGGAACGGCAAATACTTTTTGCGCTGTAAGTAAAGAAGGTAATTATCTTGGCGGTGCGATAAGTGCTGGACTTAATTTGATGATGAAAGCCCTGGCTTTAGGGGCTGCGCAACTTGGCGAAGTCCCTTTAATTAAAACGCACGAAGCCGCTGCTTTAACTACCGAAACGCAAATTCAGGCCGGACTTTACTTTACGATTTTGGGCGGCGCAAAAGAAATAACTGAAAGATTAAAAAAGGAACTCTTTAACCAAAATAAACCGCTTATTATCGGAACCGGCGGTATAGCAAATTTATATAAAAACGAAAATATTTTTGATGTTTTTGAGCCTAATTTAACCCTTATTGGTATTGCTTATTTAGCCCAAAAATATAAAAAAAGTTGAGAAAATTAGTTAAAATTTCTATAATAAGAATAACATTTAATATCAAAGAGGTTTTTAATATGACAAGAAAATCATTTATTGCTGGTAATTGGAAAATGCATAAAAATATTGCGGAGTCCAAGGCTTTGGCTCAAGCAATAAAAGAGGCAGAAAATAAAAATAATGCCGATATTATGATAGCACCGGTCTTTACAAGTTTAAATGCCGTTGCCGAAGTAGTAAAAGGCAGCAATGTTATTGTTAGCGCACAGGATTGTTTTTATGAAGAAAAGGGTGCTTTTACTTCTCAAATTGCACCGAACCAAATTAAAGAAGCCGGCGCTACTTGTGTGATTTTAGGCCATAGCGAAAGAAGGAAATTATTCGGCGATACAAATGAGATTTTAAATAAAAAAGTTAAAGCCGCTCTTGCTCAAGGTTTAAGAGTTGTTTATTGCGTAGGTGAAACCTTGGAAGAAAGAGAAAATAATAAAACAATTGCCGTTATCAAAGAACAAATTGAAGGCGGATTAAAAGGCTTTACAACTCAAGATTTAAAAGATTTAGTTATTGCTTATGAACCTGTTTGGGCTATCGGAACAGGCAAAACCGCAACACCTGAACAGGCGCAAGAAGTTCATAAAGAAATCAGAAATATTTTAGCACAGCAATTTGATAAAGATTTTGCCCAGCAAGTGCGTATATTATACGGCGGTAGTGTTAAAACAGATAATGTTGATGCTATTATGGCAAAAGAAGATGTGGACGGCGTTTTGGTTGGCGGCCAATCTTTAGTTGCCGAGCAATTTATTAGAATAATAAACTATAACAAATAAAATTTATGAATATTGCAAAATATATAGACCATACAATTTTAAAACCCATAGCCCAACGCAAAGATATTGAACAACTTTGCCTGGAAGCAAAAGAACATAATTTTGCTTCTGTTTGCGTAAATCCGTGTTGGGTTTCTTATGCAAGCAAATTGCTTGAAGGTAGTTCGGTTAAAGTTTGCACGGTTATTGGCTTTCCGCTTGGCGCTAATGATAGCAAAGTTAAGGCTTTTGAAGCAAAAACAGCAATTGAGCAAGGCGCAGGCGAAGTTGATATGGTTATCAATATCGGTGCGCTTAAAGCGGGGGAATATGATTTGGTAAAAAGTGATATTGCCGCCGTTCGCGCAGCAAGCCAAGGAAAAGTTTTAAAAGTTATTATTGAAACTTCTTACCTTACTGATGAAGAAAAACAGAAAGTCTGCCAAATTTGCGCCGAGTGCGGGGCAGATTTTGTTAAGACTTCTACGGGTTTTTCCCAAAGCGGGGCAACGGCTGAAGATGTCGCTTTAATGGCTAAAGCAGCCGGTCCTAAGGTAAAAGTTAAAGCTTCCGGCGGGATAAGAACCCGCGAAGATGCTTTAAAAATGATAGAAGCCGGAGCAAGCCGTTTAGGCACGAGTGCAGGGGTTAAAATAATATCGTAACTTATGATAAAACATTGGGAAATTTTAGAAAATAAATGGACAGAAAATTCTGCTTATGCTTTAGGTGTTCAAGGGGAAGATAGCGATTCCGACTTGATTTTGAAGGAACTTTCTTCTTTTTGCAATCTGATTGAAGCGAAAGTTCCTCCCTTTACGCATATTTTTGAACTTCTCAATGTTAATGATGACGATATTTTGCAAAAAATACGCAAAAAAATTGAAAGTATTGTTTTAAAAACCTCTTTGCAAAGTAAAAATGAAGATGCTAAAGTAAAAGTCAGCAGTGGTAATTTGGAACTTTCTTCTACTAATGAAGTTTTGCCGGAAGATATTTTTGGCGATACTCCTAATCAAGGCAGCAGTTTAAATTCTTCTGACGGAACAGAAATTTCTATAGGAGATGCCCAATCTACCCGTCTTGAAAATACCAAGACTTTTAAAGATAATTTATCTCCGGAAGATGCAAAACAAAAAGTAAAAATTGTTAATGATCCAAATAAAAAAGGAAAGACAGGCTTTTTTAAAAAATTCTTTTCTTTCGGTAAAAATAAAAAATCTGAGGAAGAAGAAGTAACATCTACCCCTTTACCAATAGAAAAAGCACCTACTACAATAAAAAATATTGTTCCGGATAATTCAAAAGAAGACTTTTTACAAGAAACAAAAAGATATAAGAAAAATCCTTCTTCCAAAGGTATGCGCGGGGTAGTTGTCAGGGGAACGGCGTTCCCTGCGGAAGAATTGGGCGCACAAAAAATAAAAGAAGTTACTTTTGATGATAAAACTATTTTTGACAAAGGGCAACAACAAGAGGAAGTTTTTCAATCGCAAGTTCCTTTAGACGATATTTTTGCAGCAGAAACAATTTGTAAGTTTTATGACGAAAAAGAAGATACTTCTTCTGATGCAAAAATAAGTAAAATAATGGATTCTACCAAAACACCGATTGCTGAAAATTCCATATTATCACAAAATAAAAGAGAAGAAAAAGATTCATATACTATTGATTTAAATACTTCTGAAGATTTAGTTATTAACCCTATTTTCCCTGCAAAAACAGAAGCAAAGAAAATAGAAGAACCGCAAAAACCGGAAGCACCGGTTGCACCAGTAGCACCGATAGCGCCGCAAGAACCCAAAGCACCGGTTGCACCAGTAGCGCCGATAGTTCCACAAGCACCTAAAGCGCCAGTTGCTCCGGCAGCGCCGGTAGTTCCGCAAGAACCTAAAGCACCTGTTGCGCCAGTAGCACCGATAGCGCCGCAAGAACCTAAAGCACCTGTTGCGCCAGTAGCACCGATAGCGCCGCAAGAACCCAAAGCACCGGTTGCACCAGTAGCACCGATAGTTCCACAAGCACCTAAAGCGCCAGTTGCACCGGCAGCACCGATAGCGCCGCAAGAGCCTAAAGAGCCAGTTGCTCCGGCAGCGCCGATAGCGCCGCAAGAGCCTAAAGAGCCAGTTGCTCCGGTAGCACCGATAGTTCCGCAAGAACCTAAAGAGCCAGTTGCTCCGGCAGCGCCGATAGCGCCGCAAGAGCCTAAAGAGCCAGTTGCTCCGGTAGCGCCGGTAGTTCCGCAAGAACCTAAAGCACCTGTTGCGCCAGTAGCACCGGTAGTTCCGCAGGAACCTAAAGCACCAGTTGCTCCGGCAGCGCCGGTAGTTCCGCAGGAACCCAAAGCTCCAGTTGCTCCGGCAGCACCGATAGTTCCGCAAGAACCCAAAGCACCAGTTACACCAGCAGCACCGATAGCGCCACAAGAACCCAAAGCACCGGTTGCTCCGGCAGCGCCGATAGTTCCACAAGCACCTAAAGCGCCAGTTGCACCGGCAGCACCGATAGCGCCGCAAGAGCCTAAAGAGCCAGTTGCTCCGGCAGCGCCGATAGCGCCGCAAGAACCAAAAGCGCCAGTAGCACCGATAGTGCCACAAGCGCCCAAAGCACCAGTTGCGCCAGCAGCACCGGTAGTTCCACAAGCACCCAAAGCACCAGTTGCTCCGGTAGCACCGGTAGTTCCGCAAGCACCTAAAGCGCCTGTTGCTCCGGTAGCACCGGTAGTTCCGCAGGAACCTAAAGCGCCTGTTGCTCCGGTAGCACCGGTAGTTCCGCAGGAATCTAAAGCACCGGTTGCACCAGTAGCGCCGATAGCGCCGCAAGCACCTAAAGCGCCTGTTGCGCCAGCAGCACCAGTAGTTCCGCAAGCACCTAAAGCACCAGTTGCTCCGGCAGCACCGATTATAAAAGATAATAAAGAACAGATTTTAGAACCTAAAACCTTTACAATGAAAACAATAACCCCTATTCAAGACACAGGGGAAAAGACACAAAATAATGTAATAGGGGAGATTAAAGAAACTATGAACGAAGAACAAGAAAATAAAAAAATACCTCAAATTAGTGTTTCGGCCGAAGAAACATTTAGAGTTAAAAATCCGGTTCCGCAAGATCCGCCAGCGGTTTTGCCTAAAATAGATGTAAATTCTCAAGATTTAGTATCGGACAAGGAAAATGTAAAAGATAAAGACTTTACGCCTTTAAAACAAATTTCCGAAGAAGACGTAAAAGAAGCAGAAGCAACGCTCAGACAAGAACTTAAAACACAACCGACAATACCCCAGCAACAAAATGCTTCTATTCCTACGATTCAAAAGGATGAAGTTGCTAATGTCAAGCCTATTACTATGCCACAGGTAAAAGCCACCCCTGTTGATGGTTTTGACCATACTATTCAAACGGCATCAATTCCTGTTTATAAAAAGAGTAATTGGTCTATTGAAATGCCTATAATCCCTTCTTTTACTTTGGATAATATGGATATGTCATCCAATCGTTTTGCACACGCAGCGGCCATGTCAATAGTATCTAATCCGGGATCTATGTATAATCCTTTCTTTGTCTTTGGTGAAAGTGGCTGCGGAAAAACCCATTTTCTCAATGCTATCGGTGCGGAATTTGCTAAAAAAATGTCCCCTACCCAAATTTTTATTACTAACGGTGTACGCTTTTCAAGAGGTGTTCAAAGGGCAATAGAAGATAATAGTATCGGTAAAGTTAAAGAATTATTAGATTCTGCCAAAGTGCTTATTATAGATGATGTTCACTTGACTGCGGTAAATGAAACAAACAGGGAATTTATTTCCCAAGTATTAAATGACTTTGTTGCTGGTAAAAAGCAAATTGTTATTGCTTCAAAATATCCGCCGCAAGGCCTTTCCAGATTTGAAGAACTTACCAACTTCAAATTGAGCCAAGGTTGGATTTCGGAATTAAAAACTTTAAGGCCGGCCCATTTTATGAAGGTTTATACCAAAATGGCCGAAGATGCCCAAGTTGAACTGACGGAAGCTCAAAGAATAGGTTTCTTCGGAAGGGAAAACCTTACTCTTGGTGAAATTGCAAGGGATATAAAAAGAGCAAAAGTTTTACGCCGCCGTATACAAGACGGGGGGGATATGTCTATATCTTATGACCAGATGCTAAATTATATTACGGCAATTTCAGGGGAAGATGCCACAAGTCAGCTT
>Ga0310696_10002580_pt1 | contig 23731 bp, 33 predicted proteins | sample AusTroGonzalo_MG_4_FD_203885 | JGI IMG/M metagenome (GOLD analysis project Ga0310696, IMG submission 203885) | Bovine rumen microbial communities from tropical cattle in Woodstock, Queensland, Australia - Gonzalo_02 (v2) (version 2) | ecosystem: Host-associated > Mammals > Digestive system >...
ATTTCGGAAGATTGGAACCTCGAATCTAAATGACCCTATATGGGGGTTAATTGAAGCCATCATGTCAACCTTTACCGAACTCTTCTTGGATCAGACGATCAACCTCGCGCTCGATCATCTCGGCCACGGTCTCCATCTCGCCCTTGGCCAACTCGCCGAAGAAGTGGCCAGCCGTGATGCGCCCACGGTTGCCGGTGTTCACGTTGCCGAGTCGTCCGTAGTGCGGGAACTGAGTGTTACCGCCTTGCGATCCACGCTTCACTTGTGAGCGATGCGGGTCAACATTGAAGCTGCCCATCTTACGGGCACCCGTGCCGCTGTTCAGGAAGCGCAGGATGAAGCCACGGTCTTCACCAAAGTAGCTCTCCATCCTCATGGTGCGCTCGTTGCGCAGTCGGCGGTTGCCGCCACGCTGATGGCTTTTCAATGTCCGCGTCGGGGTGTAGTTGTATGCCTGATACTTTGCCCGCTTGCGTCGAAGGATGTTCAAGTTACCACCGAGGATGCGGCGATACACCGTGCGTCGCACAGCCTTGTAAGCCTCGCGCGGGTCGTTCTCGATCTTCGAGCGGATTTCATCGCTCACGTTCTTCTTGGCTATGTTCAAAGCCTTGCCGATGATGCCCTGGATCTTCTTCTCCATCTCCGGGTTCTTCGCCTGGAGTCGGTCGAGTTTCTGACTCAACTCTGTCAGACCTTCAACCACGAAAGCGTTTCCGACGTTCGCGCTGTTGGTGTTGAACCACTCGCGCCAACCTGAGTTATACGTTCTTGCCATTGTCTTCTAATGTTTTATTGTTAATATAGTTTGGATCATTCTCTTCGAGAAATCTCCGTCGTTTCAGTTCCTTGCGCTCCTTCACCGTCTCGGCATGATGACTTCTGAGTTCCTGATGAGTCTTGATGTGGCACGGCACACACAGCAGTTCGATGTTGTTCACGTCGTATGCCAACCGCTCCATCGCCTTCGGGTCGTCAGGGTTTGCGCTTTCGACAGGAATCTTGTGGTGACAATCCACACCAGCTGTAATGAATCCCTCACGCTTGCATCGCTCACACAATCCGCCTGCCCTCTGCCATACTATCCGCTTCACCTCTGCCCACCGCTTCGAGTTCAGCAGCTTCTGGTAACGTTTGTCCCTGCTCATATTCGTGCAATTCGTTAAATTCGTTGTCACCATTCGCAAGTGAACGGTCTGAATCCCATGTGTTCTTCAAGCCATTTCACCGTCTCATAGCTGTTTGGATTCAGCTTCTTTTCTTTATGCTGCTTCTTTGGCAGTCTATAATCTTGTTCTTCTATCATGTTGCTTCTTAAAACATTGAGCCATTAACGGCCAGTAAGCATGTTCCTTGCAAGCACGGTTAGGATTGTTTGTCTCTTTGTCGCACTTCCCACGGTGCTTGCAATTCCAGCATTTTCTTTCCTTTTTCATACTATATTAATTTTATTCGTCATCAACATGTCCTCGTGACAGTTCTGCGTTAAGGTCTCGCGTTGCTTCCTCTTCGGATGTCTCACGGTCGTAATTATCAAACTTTATTCTCTGATCGCGTGCCAATGAGTCCGGTGTCCGATGTTGCTTCGATTTCGTCTTCTTGCCGTATGCCACGCTCCTTCCGTTAGGAGCCACGTCGCCCATCTGAGGCCCTTCGGCTTGATCTCGCTCGGCAGCGTTCAGCAGGTCTTGCATGTCGAGCATGGTGAGCAGCACGTCGCTCAGATTCTTGCAACCAAGTTCCGAACCCATATCTCTCAATCTTCGATATATGCCTCTCATGGTTACTTCGCACACCCTTTCCAGTATATCATCGACGCACTCCGTCTGCCTGGCCTCGCCCATCCACGGACGGTTAATCATCACAGCCCCAAAGCCTTTGTGATTCTCCTGCTCCATTATCAGCACCACCTGTGCCACCTTCAGCCGGTCGGTATCGCACAGGTTGAAGGCTGTTTGCCACCCAGCATCAATGTCGAGCAGCGTCATGATTTTCTGTATCTCCGGTGACAGGCTGTGATGCGGAGCCGATGCCCTGATAACTGTGTAGGCAAACCACTGGAGCAGATGATACACATCCACCTGTAGAATGTTGCATACCTTATCCAGCACCTCCGCCATCGCAGGACTTATCTTCGTACCCAGCACCTCAAATTTCTTGCTCTCCTCCATCTTCCGTTATCTCCAAATTTAGTCCGTCTATCAGTGGTGCTGCCTTTGGCATGGCATCTTTCACCTCCTTGATGCTGGTCATGGGCTTGCGCTCATTCAGGATGCGCACAACCACGTCCGCAATGTCCGCCTTGTCGCCGTCACGCTCGCGCCACCACTTCAGTACGTGGTCGGTGTCAACGTGGATGCGGTCGTAACCTATCTGCTTGGCCTTAGCCTTCCACTTGGCTATGCCGTCGCGGTCGGGGTAGAGCACCACCTTGCGCCCTTGGTCGATTATGGGCTTCATCCTCTCACGGCTCAACATCTCGAGCCCACCGCAAGCCATCCATACTTGCATGGCGTGGTTGCCGTAGGCTATGGCCATCAGCACGGCGGTCTTCTCCGACTCCACAATGTTGACGGTGGCGTTGGGGTATTTGTTCAACAGGTGCATACCAAAGAACGTCAGGCAGGGCTCCTGCTTGTCGGGGTCGTACAGATGTGGGTATGGGTACGGCGATTCATCGGTCATCTCACCCTTCTCAGCATCCCAATGGCGAGACAGCGTTGCATGAATAAAATCGAAGTTCCACACTGCCACCTTGTCGCGGTGTCCGTCCTCGCGGTACTTCATCATCTTCCCAGTCCTCACCTCTCCTTGCTCATCAATCTGCCAAAACACGGTGTGATTGTTCTTGCTATGGCCAACATGGTAGTCTTTCAGCACCTCGTCTATTCTCTTTCGTTGAACGTAGTCCCAGTTCACGCCCGTTCTGATCCACGCCACCAGCATGTCGTTGCCAATGGCCCGCTCTGTTCTATCTACCATCCACTTTGGCAGCACCAACGTCTTCAATGGTGGCGGTGCCGGTCGTGGTGTCGGTGGCGTATAGTTGAAGTCTGTCATGTCTGTTTCGATATTATATTTTTTTCCTAACCATCTGATAGCGTCGGGGTAGCTCAGCTTCTCGTGGTTCATCAGGAAGTCCACCACGCCGCCTTTTGCGCCGCATACGAAGCATTTGAAGCAGTTGCCCTTCGGATAGACCACGAAGCTGCCGATGTGCCGGTCATCGTGGAATGGACACAGCCCCAAGTATCGGACACCCTTCTTCTTCAGGTCAACGAAGTCCCCAACGACCTCCTCTATCCTTGCCGCGTCCAGAATCTTCTCGATGATGAATTTGTCAATCTTACCCATATTCGCAAAAAATTATCTGTAAAGCCTATCGCGCGCGCCCGACCGCGTGTGTGGTTTCGCTGCCCAACGCCCGCTCACCTCATGGCGGGCAGGGGCATCGCAATCCGCAGGCGGGAAACCGTCGGTTTAAAGTTCCTTACACCTTTAGGTGTAAGAAGAAAATTGGTTTAAAGTTTTAGAATGGCATATCCTCGACTGGTTGTAACATGTATGAACCATTGCCAGCTTTAATCGTTGACTCTTCCAGATAGCCCAAGTTCAGAGCTGCCTGGAGGTTGGCCTGTTGCCGTCCGTCGTTCTTTACGCCACCAATCTCACCAAACACCGACTTCTTAATCTGCGTGCGAGTCAATGGCCACTTAAACCTCTCCTTTGCCGTCTCAATCCACTCGCGTATCATTCGTGGATCGTCGCACTCTGGCTGCTCCTTCGACTTGCTGCTCAGGTTAGCACCGCTTGTAATGATTCTCGGCACACCCAAGTTTCCAGCATCCTCGGTTATCTCAAACTTCCAGTCATCGAGGTCTTTATCTCGTGCGTCCTGTTGTTTCACGGTGAATGTCACGCCGTTCTGCGTCTTACTCTTGATGCTCACCAGCGTGTCGCTCACCTTGTTTCCCAGTTCCGTACCAATCCATCCACGCATCTTTCCGTCGTCGTCATCATTCTTGCGGGCAGGGTTCTGGTGCAAAGCGTTCCAGATACACATGCGCCTATCCTCGGCCATACTGCCCAACTCGTCAAGAATCAGCGTACCTTGTTGCTCATCGTTGATACTGCTCAGCAGGTCGCGGATGCCGTCGATGAACACCACGTCAGGTTGTATCATGTCGATGGCCAGCCTAATAAGGTCCCAGCGTTGCATGTACGCCTTCACATTCTCATCTTTCGGCATATTCTTCAGCCATAGCACGCTAAATCGGTCTTCTGGAAAAGGCTGATTCATATCCACGCCACAGAGCCAGTGCACGCGCCTCAGTACCTTCGCGCTCGACAACTTCTCCATCTCCGTGTCGATGTATAGTGCCTTCGGTTTATGACCTAAGTATTCTATCGTTCTCTCCGGCACTTGCAAGCCTGGCAGGAATTGCCGCACTCGCTCGCAACCGTCGCCCACGATGGCCGCTATCAGCTGCGTGATGACAAACGACTTTCCGTTCTTCTTCTGGCCGCTCATAGCCCCCAAACCGCCAATCTTGCTAAACGGCACGCCTTTATATTCCAACAGGTGATACGGCTCAGGATAGTCCTCTCGCGGGTCAAGCAGGTAAGGTCGCAGCGTGTCCCACCTGATTTGCTCCGCCGTCCGCAGCTCCGGCATATTTCTCTCTTCATTCATAGCTCCTTTTTGATTATGAGGCCGTGCAATTGGCACGTCCTCTCAAACTTCTCACTCCGCTTTGTCTCGCCGTCGTAATAGATGGCGTAGCGTCCCGCGCTGCCCTCGCTCGCATCCTCATCCAGCAGGTAGCCACGCTTCAACGCTCTACATCTGATGTCTATCTGTCGCTTGGTGTAGGGCCGCAGCCGCAGGTTCGTGCATCTGTCTGGTTTCTGACCGCTCAGAAGTAGGAATTTCACGTGCCTGTTCATGCGCTTATGCTCCTCGCAGCTCTGCCTCCTGATAGCCCTCATCCACTCCTCGTCCTTCTTCAGTCCCATCTGATGCGCTATTCTGTGCAGCGTAGGATAGCTCACGCCCATCGCCTTCACGATCTTCCTGTTTTCCGTTACAGGGAAAACCTCTCTCAGCCACGCCTCCTGCTCATCCGACATCACATAAGGATGTGTCCGCGTCGGCAATTTCGCCAACACTCCTGGAAATGCTCTCATAGTCCTTTCTCCTTATTTAGACTCCCCTCTCCTCATAGGGGAGGGGTTGGGGGTGGGGTCGGAATGGCAAATCATCCTCCTTCTCCCCGTTCTCCGCCTTCGGCTGATCCTCCTCTTTCTCGTCAGACTGTGGCTCAGCCGCAGCAGCATCACCAAGCCTCGAAATCACCTGAAGGCCGTCCTGTGCCAGTCTAATCTCCTGATAGAACTTTCCGTTCCACTCATTGAAGTTCAGGCCAAATCTCACCCTCACCTTGTCGCCAACTTGCAGATGGTACAAATCAATCATGTCGCCTCGCAGCTGTAACACGATCTTTTCCGACCACATGTCTGTATCGTGCTCAAAGAACTCGATGACGACCTCCTGCCGCCTCCACTGATTCCCTTGCTGGCTGGTGCCTTCTTGCACCTTTCCCACCCGCATCACGTTTCCTTTTATCTCCATGATTTTCTATTTTTTAATATTGTTTATAATTTCCTCAATCTCTGTCATACAGGCATCCAGCCTGGCCGTCCGCTTCTGCTTCTCCCTGACATCACCTATGATGATGTTCACGTTTTTCAGCAACGCGGCCACATGGTCGTTGCGCAACTTTTCTTCCAATTGCCTCGTTATATCTTTCTGCTCTTTCAGCCTGTCCTCCAGCTCCATGATTTTGTTGTGCAGATCTTCTACGAGCCCGATGTCGTCGGCAGCACCGCCACCGTTCGACGCATGTGCCATAATCCGCTCACACCTCATCCACTCAGGCGGTTGGTCCTTCAAATACACCCGCACACTCCTTGTTCCAAAGCACACATACGACACGCTCATCCTCACGCCTGTATCCAGCGTCACCGTGTCATACCTCCGCCATATCTGCTGGTCAAACTCACTTTCTGTCATACGACTAAACTTGTTCTTTTGTTATTTTGTCTTTAAACTCTCTCTTCCCACTCTCCGTTCGGGGTTGTACTCCCCTCCTTCGGGAAGGAGGGGTAGGCTCCTGTTATTCTGTTATTATGTCTTTATAAAGTTATTCTGTTTTCCAATCAAGCACACGAGGTCTCCAACCATCCCGCCACAGCCATGATAATAACCATTGCCACAGGCACAACAAAAGCGTACACCCACCAAGGTGCTTCAATCGACTGCTGCTCATCAGTCAGCTTTTCAATAATCTTTTTCATAATCGTAAATTTTTATAGTGTTTATTAAAAAAAGTCCATAAAAAACAGGCTATCTGTCCCAGACCGCCTGTACTGTCTAATCCACATATAAAAAAAATGAAAAACCTAAATACCTTCGCCAACGCTTTGGCTTGACAACAAAATGTTAAAACATTGAAATAGTAATCAATCTAAAGAATAGTTAATCACCCCTCTGCGTTAAAGTGGCTTGGGTTCACTCGCTGCCTCGCTCGGCAGTGGCCGCATTAATGACCTCACTATCTGGAGTGACTTAATTGCCCGTTACTGCTCTATGGCGAGAATCTCGTGTGTCTCTTTGTCGTTCACATCGTCACCAGTCCAAAGCCTGGTATCGCCTTTCCGCTGACTAATCAGTATCACTCCCTTCGGGCTGCCTTCCCTACCTCTGCCTCACGGCCTTTATGGGTGCCAACGGCTTTCGGTTGTCTACTAACCGCCGCACGGGTTCCCCGGTCATATTTCTTTATCCTGGCTCCTTCCCCGTTTCTCCTTTTACTCCCCTCTCCTCACAGGGGAGGGGAAGGGGTGGGGTCTTGTCTATCTGCCAGTGTCCACAATGTCAAAGAACTTTTCCGCAGGTCGCGGCTCCGCCGCCACCGCTACAACTCCTTCATCACCAGCAAGTCGTCATACACGCCATTGGCAATGTTCATTGCAATCTCATGCTGAGCATAGCCGTAGTGCGTGCTCACGGCCTTGCCGTTGCATCCGCGAATCGTTATTTTTTTTCGGGGGAAAATGTCACCGTGCGCCTTCAGGAACTTCGGCGTGATCATCGCAAACTGCTTGCACAGCTCCTTGCCGCTCACCCATCGCTCCTCCATCTGCATCGTCACATTTTGCAACGCTGCCAGCACATCCTCCCGAATCTCTCTCCTCAACTGCTTATCCATAGCTTACAGCATTCTCGTAATCGTCACGCTACATCTTCCGCTCTCGGGGTCAGGGTCGCCAACGATGGCTTTGAACTCTCGCTGATACGGAGTGCCAAGCGTCGCCTTTTTCATCTGATTGGCATAGCTCTGAGCACTACGGGCAAGATTCCAACTCGGCAACGTAAACACCTTCTGGTCGCCCACGTTCAACTTCATCAAGTCGTCCTTTGTTACCTTGTCTTTTACCATATTAATCTTAAATTGTTTTAAATCTTTGCTTGCTTTCGCACACAAAGGCAAGAAATTTTGTAAATTTGCAACCCACTACCTTTGCAAAGTGCCGTGTACGCTTTTGCTGAAAAGACGCTCAGCGTCCGACAGCTATTTCTGTGCCTTGTGTGCTACTTGCTTGCTTACGGGTGCAAATATACAAACTTTAATGCAAACTTGGTACAAAAGCAGTGCAAATTTAATATTATTTAAGATTAAAACAGTAAAAATATGGATTCTGAACAGAAAATCGAAGAAAGAAAAAAGTGGAACGCACCATTCCTGCGAGCCTTCAATTATCTGTTGGAAGAAGGCTATGCCGGCACAAAAGGCGAACTGTGCTCTATGATAGGAATACAGCCAGGCTTGATTTCAAATTATACCAAAGGAACCAAGAAAGTTTCTTTAGACACGATGAATGCTCTCGCTCGTGTCTCAAAGGGAGAGTTGAATGTCAACTACATGCTCGGAAAAAGTGAATACATGCTTGTAGCTAACGTTCCCGACGACGAGTTGCTTGAATATCACAATCCAGATCGCAAAGTAATAGAAAAAAGAAAAGCGCAAGCTGCACAGCAGCCACAGCAGCACATCGACCAGTCAAGCCTTGTAAATGCCATCCTTGCTGCCAAAGATCAGCTAATCGAGGAGCTGAAAGAAAAATATGAAAAACTGGAGCAGGAAATGGCAAAAATGGAGCGCGAAAAAGATGCCCGCATCGCCGACATCACCAAACTCGCTGAAGAACGCCTGCACCGCATCGCAGAACTCCGTCGCGTCATCGACGCAGCCGGCTCCGACATCAACAGCTACCCCTTCCCCATCGGCGCAGCCGACCGAAACAGACAAAAACACACCCCATAATAGCCAAAATATTACCCACGCCAATGAAGCCAATTCGCCAACCCCCATAAACACAACAGCCCCTCAAATCTCGCACAATCCCGCGGGAGTCACGAAAAAAGAGGGGATAATCGATAGTAAAAATCGGGAATCCCCTTTATTTATCGCCTAAAACAGCGGTTTTCAAGAGATTTGCGGAAAGTCCTTTAAAGAACATTATATATACTTATTTCCATAAAAAGTTTGCCAAAATATTACCCATAAACCACTCTGGGTAAACTATGGGTAATATTTTGGCATAGATAAATAACTAAAAAAGACACAAAAATGTTAAAATACAAAATATCTGTAATATTCGACCATCGAAACCGAACCGAAGAAGGAAAAGAAGGGCCGCTCGAAATAAGAATCACACACGGCAAAAAATCCTTCTATATAAATAGCAATGTTCGTGTGCACAGGAACGAGTGGGCTGGCAGCGTTGTCAATCGCCCAGATATGGATGCCCTGAACGAGCGTCTTGGTATGATAGTGCAAGCTGTCGCCCATGAAGCAAATGAACTCCAGCGACAAGAAAAGGAAATAGATGTTGCGCTCATACGCAGCCGCGTCTTTGACAACCCGCAGGAAAAGAAAGAAGAGCCAGACGCGCTTCTGAAATGGATCGCCGAGCAGATTCCACAGTTAAAGATGACCAGCGGCACCCGCTCACGCTACGAGGTCATGGAGAACCGTCTGAAGGCTTATGGCCAAATAAAGACTTGGAGCGACCTCACCGTCGAGAATATCTACGCCTGGGACGCATGGCTGCACAGAATCAAGCGACCGCAGCGCACAGCCGATGCTCAGGCTGGAAAGAAGCCCGAAAAGATTGGCGATGCCGCAGTCTATAACTACCACCGATGCCTACGTGCACTCATCACCCGTGCCGTCAAAATGGGAAAGATAGAAGCCAATATCTACGACCGCATGCGTGGCGACTTTCACAAGGGAGTGAAGGAGAACGTCGAATACTTGACAGAAGAGGAGATAGCAGCCGTCATGAGCCTGCATCCAGTCGCCGGCACTCCGATGGCCGTTGCCCGCGACCTCTTTGTGTTCCAGCTCTACACAGGCCTCTCATACTCCGACGCACAGGCATTCGACATCAAGAACTACAAGCAGGTCGATGGCAAATGGATCAGCGTGGGCGAGCGCATCAAGACGGGCGTGGCTTTCGTCTCACAGCTCCTACCTCCTGCCGTCAAAGTCCTGCAAAAATATGGAATGCAAGTGCCCAAAATCGGCAATGCCGACTACAACCACGCCCTGAAAGCCATCGGCATGGCAGCAGGCATCACCACGCGCATGCACTCTCATCTCGCTCGTCATACCTTTGCCACCTACATGCTCCGCAATGGTGTAAAAATAGAAAACCTTGCCAAGATGATGGGCCACAGCACCATCCGAGAGACGCAGAAATATGCCAAGGTCATCGCCCAGTCAGTCCACGATGAATTTGATATGATCGCCGAAAAAATTAACTCAAAAACTAAGTAACATGAAACATCTACTCCTCCTTCTCGCCGTCACCCTGACGGCTTGTGAAAGAATGGTCGTACCAACCGACCCAGATTCAGAACCTGTGACATCCGTCACCTTCTCAGTCCGGCCTGCACAGTGGCAGATCACCCGCTCACTTACAGCTGACGGCACAGACATGACCGACCTCTGGCTCTTTGACTACGTTGATGGCACCCTCGCCCAGATGCTCCACAAGACATCCTCCGACGAGGACATCGCCACGCCCGCGCTGCCAATGGCCTACGGCCAACACACCGTCTATTTCATAGCTTCGCGCGGAAAGACACCCACCGTCGGCACTACCACCGTCACATGGGCCACCGCCTCCGACACCTTCCATCAGTCCGTCACACTCAATGTCGATGGCACCACCGCCCAGCAGTCCGTAACCCTCGACCGAGCGACGACAAAGATGCGAATCACCATCGCTGATGAAGTGCCTTCTACCCTTGCCACCGTCGAGATTCAGCCCTCCGTCTGGTTTCGTGGCATCGACTACACCACAGGCGAGGCCACGCAGTCTATCGACGCGCCTATCAGCATTACGATACCGTCCTCATATCATGGCACGACTGGAAGCCTTTCGCTCAACGTCTTCGGCATCAGCGACGCTGGTGACGAATGGCTCTCCGACGTGACCATCACGGCCAAAGATGCCAACTCCAGCATCATCGGACAGGTCACCATTCCCGACGTGCCTGTCCTCCGCAATCGTGTCACCGACCTCTCAGGCCCTCTCTTCTCGTCCTCCGATGGCTTCTCAATCACTCTTAATGACGAATGGCTCACTCCCACACAAATCGAATGGTAACATGAAACAGATATTCCTTTTCCTGTCAGCACTCCTGCTCGCTGCCTGCTCCAAGACGGTCATCGACGATACCAACACCGATAATGACCTCTCCACGTTGATTATTCACATCCATGCCAACAGCACTCGTGCCAACCTCTCCGACATCTTCTCACGCATCAACATCGCCCTTTTCAACGAAGACGGAGAGCGAGTAAAAACCGTATCACAGACATCCTCTGACGGCAGCTTCGGACTCACGCAGGTATCCGCCCAGCCAGGCAACTACACGCTGGTCATTATGGCGCATTCCTGCAACGGCTCGGCCACCATCACAGCCCCTGACAAAGTGACATTCCCCAGCAATAAGGTCACCGACACCTTCTACGCCTACACAGCCGTCACGCTCACCGACATCCGTCAGGACATCGACATCAGCCTGCAACGCTGTGTGTCAATGATTCGGCTCTACCTGTCAGGACTACCCGCTGGCACCGAAACGCTCAAATGCTACTACGTCGGTGGCTCCAGCACCTTCTCCCCGCAGGCAGGCTTCGGCTGTGTCAACAGCAAGCAGACAGAACTCCGCGCCTTCGTCTCTGACGGCATCTACGAAATCTACACCTTCCCGCACTCCACAGAAGACATCATCACAAAGTTAGAGATGACCGCCCTCGATGCCAACGACAACATCCTCGGCGAGTCATCCCTTACCAACATCCCCGTCACCATCAACCGCGTCACCGAATACACCGGCGATTTCTCGGCCACCGACATGTCCTCCGTCACCATCGGCATCACCGTCAACCCCGAATGGGAGGGCTACGATAGTTTTACGTTCTGACAACAAAAAAAAGGTGTCACCACTGACACCTTTTTTCATTTTTCCTGCACAAACGCCTGTGCGTGAAACTGGATGGTATTTCCCTGCCTGTCCGCATGGAAGGTATCACCCAGAATGGCATACTCCTTTCCGTCATGCTTGATATGACTGCGTTCATTGACAATCGTCGTCCAACGAATCCTTACCATGATAACACCATAGACATCAATCGCACCGACATTCATCGCCTGCTTGCCGCGCGTCCACTCAACGTTGGCCCACACCGTGCCCGTCTCTTCCCACTCCACACCAGCACTGTCAAGGCCATATTTCCCCGACACAGCCTTCTTGCGATTCAAAATGGTCACACGGTCTTTCAGAAGTCCACTTGAATATGCCATAGCCTACACGTCAAAATACTCACGAATATCATACACGCCGTCCTGATCCTTCAGGTCATCCAGAGCCAGGTCGCGCACCAGCTGCAAATCGGGCGAAATGCCGTATCTCCTGTATGTCTCGCCGTGGTCGCTCATAACTTTGTTCATCTCCGTCCACAGCGCATATTCATTATACAGTCCTTCCTCCATCGTCGGCAATCCAGCCTGCTGCATGGCACTTTTCCATGTACCGAAACCCCAAGGAGCAGAAGGCGACATGTTGCCCACAATATGCTCAGCCTCCGAGCGACTCAGGTATTGCTGCCACATCATCGCCTCCAGTTTGTCAATCTCCTTTTCGGCGAATGATGCGTCATTCCTGATAGCCCTATCCATCAATTCGCTCATCACCTGACCGAAGAGCTTCATGTTCTCAGGGTCTTTGCTCTCGGCCATGTACTTATATAGCTGCTCGTATCTTTCTTTCATAGTCATTCGTCATTTAACTCCACCTCCCACCGCAGTTGGGACACTTCTGACGTGGTATTCGCAGTGTATGCTGCACCGTCGTCTTTTTTCCATTCGAACTCTTTACCGACTTCCTGGGGGTAGATTTTTTTGTATAGTCTTTCATATATCTTGCTCAAAAATCCAAAAAACAACTCCAGCCATTGGGCTGCAAAAGATGCAACGAAGGATGTCGCCACGATGACCTCTACATGCGTCGTTGACTTGCTCCTGAAAATCATCACCAGCAGCACCGACCAGAACGTGAGGCACCGCACGCAATTCAATATGGGCAGCTCTCTTTTCAGCCTGCGCTCAAGCTCGTCAATAAGCCCCATGTGATTGACCAGCACAGCGGCCACCATCACCGCGACGACATCCCACATCATCTCTTATCCCTCCCCGTCTGTTTCGTCGGCCTCGGTAGCCGTTTCCAACGTAAAGGCCACATTCAGCGACATCTCATTCGTGGTAGAACAGCCACACTGCACATTAGCAGCCTGACAATTCACACCTGCATCAGCCACCGTCGGCAGAGTTTCACTACAAGGCACACACACCGTAGCCACCACTTTTTCCGTCACAGGGCAATAGTTCGGACAGCAACCGCAGCCATAAATCTGCTGATAGGTCACATCGCAGATAATCCGCACGTCACAGCAATACTGCCCGCTGTCAGGAATCAAGTTCGGGCCACCGATGATCTGCACGCTTAGCGCACTCGCCACGGGAAACCCGTCACCATTGTTCACACACATCTTCTTGTTGCCGCAGGTGTAGTGAGTCAAGCCCACCTGCCACTGCGCACTGGCCTCCGTACTACCCGGACCAGGAGTCAGCCAGTTCACATACGTCTGTCCATTCTTGTTACACATACTTTTTGTTGTTTGTTCGTTCCGCCAGCCTATTATCTGCACCGCCAGCACTCTGTGCTATTTCTTCTTCTTCTCCGTAGGCTGTGGCTCAGCTGCAGCTTCTTGAACAGGTGGCTCTGGCTCACTGCCAAACTTCTCCTGAAGCTCTGCCACCTGTGCCTTCAACGCCTGCAACTCCACAGCCAGCGACTCCGCCATCCTCATGGTCCGCAGCGAGTTCATGGCCGTACACAGCCAAGCCTGCTGATAACCGCAGGAAAAACAATCGCCATAGCAAATCTTTCCTTGCTGCTGCTGTTGCTCCACAGCAACCTGTCCATCAATCTCTGCCATCACTTCGCTATCTTTGGAAAATGATTTAAAACTTCTACCCTCACAATGGCATTCCGCTGCCATTTGCCGACGGCCTCGGCCAACTTCTGTGCCGTCACCGCACGGCCTTTAGCCCGCAACTCCGTCACAAACGAGTTCAACGCCTCCTCCGCTGCCTGTGCCTGACGCTCGTCGTCAGCATACACATTCACCTTCACTTCATACAGTTTCATCATTCCTTATTCCTCTATCGTTACTTCCTCGGCTTCCTCAGCCACCGCTCCAACCTTTCCAAACAACCCTCTCACAGTGTTGAAGGTGTCAATCAGCGTCCCCTGATTCTGACCAAGCCAGCCCACAACACCGTTCGCCATGTCTTTCATCTGCTGCATCGTGGTCGGCGGTACAGGATCAACATCTGGCAGGGCTTCCATATCCTTCACCAGAAAATCGTATGCCTCCGATGCCTTCTGAATGTTGCCACCATAAGCCAAAATACAATGTTTCTTCAACGATGCCTTGCTGCTCCACGTCAGCCCCAGCAACACCTCCAACGCCTGCTGCTCTTCCATCTCTCTCCTCTTGTTAAATACGCTCATAGTTCATAGTTCCTTTGTGTAGGTGAGACATTCGCCTACAATAAACCCCCGACTCATCGTCAGGGGTTTACCACTTTCACACTATGCCTGTGTCGGCACGGTGATGGCCCCAAATCCAGTCAGCGTATAGTTATACATCGCATTCTGCTTGTTCTGGCCCTGTGCACTCCAGCTGGTCAGCTTGCACTTGCCTGAGCAAATCTCTTCGACAACAGTACGGTTGTTTGTGCCCTCCATCACGCAGATGCGCCAGTATAGCTCCGTATCACCCAGATTAGCCAGCATGTCGGCTGCTGAGTTGGCACCGGTGTTCAGCGCATCATTCGAGGTCAGAATCAGCGCAGAGCCTGTAATGTCATAGGCCAAGCCCGTACATTCGTAGTCCATACTGTCGCCGGTCGTATCTTTCGTTGACGACTCTTCAACGGTAGCCGATCCGTGCAATGCCATCTGCTTGGAAGCTGCAATAACCTTCGTAGGTGTTGCTGTCGTAGAGAGCAACAGTCTGATGTATTGTCCTTTCTTCATAATTTCTAACTGAGGGCTCCCGTTCCCTGGAATTGTAGTGAAACATTGACCGTCTCACGGTCGTTAAAGTTCATCACGAAGTCATTCAGCAGGGCCTGTCCGCTCTTACTGATGCCAGAAGCACCGTCGGCACTCCAGCCTACGGCGATAGATGCCGCAGCATTGAAGGTGTTCAAAATAGCCTTCAGCTGCTCAGGTTCGCTCTGGTACGTGTCTGTCTGCACCTGCCAGCTCGTAGATACCACACTCTCCTTCGAGTACAGTCCAGTAGCCGACTTGTCGCTGACATCTTCCGTGTTACCAGTCACGGTCACCGTGCAGTTCGTCTCATTAGCAACGATAGATGCACTGGTCACAAAATTCTGTCCTTTAATCTTACTCATTTTCGTCAATATTTAGAGGTTCAACATCACAAACATATCTCAATACCTGCCAATAGCAGGGCTTCTTCGCATCATACTGAATACCGTCAGCACTCATCTGGTAGTCTCTCACCGCCGTCTCGTTCTCCTGGAAATAACCCAGTATCGTCTCTCTCACCATCTGCGTCAGATCGTGCAAGTCCTTCAGCGTCTTCGCCGTCACCTCCACACCGATGTTCACGCGGTCCTCATCACCCTCGTATGGCACGTCCTTCGACTCCTCCACATTCGTCAAGCCGTCAAAAGTCACGATCACATACGGCACCTCCACGTTCTCCGCATCATCGTCCGGCAACGGTATCGCCGTGCCATACAACCTTGCTTCTTTACTACTCCCCTCTTCATCACCCCCCTCTCCGTTCGGGGAGGGGCTGGGGGTGGGGTCTGAGGGGGCAGGGGTGGGGTCACTCCCCTCCTCCTGGGAGGAGGGGTCAGTGGTGGTAGGCTCATTTTCATCCTCTTCCCCTCCCCCGTTCGGGGGAGGCAGGGAGGGGGTATCAGGTTCGGGGGTAGGCTCTTCCCCTCCCAGCAACACCATCAACTCCGCATTCCCTTTCAGCGCGGCAATAAACAAACTATCAGTATCCAGCATATTCTCTTCTTTTTAACTCCCTCACCTTCATTCCTTAGGTTTACCAATCTTTTCTCAACTCCCCTCTAACTCCCCTCCTCCTCGGAGGAGGGGCTGGGGGTGGTAGGTTAAAGCCGAGCGATTATGTCTTTTTTTTGTTATTATGTTATTATGTCTTTTTCCGTTATTATGTAAGCGATCCATCCCCCACAAAAGCAAAGCTCCCGTTAGCAATATTCCCTCTCGTGTGTGTCGTCTTGCACGTCCTCACATACGCATAGCCCTCCACACCGGCACTCGACGAGAACGTCCTGCCTCCGACGCGAATCTTCACTCGCGTCCCGACTTTCAGCACGTTCCTGATGTCAGCCACGTTCACCACCAGCCAACTGACCGTCAGCCCCCAGCTCTTCCTGCCGGCGACATACTCCTTCCACGCCTGCTGACTCGCGCTTGCCTTCTCAATCAGCTCAGCCTCTGCCTGCAACTCGTCGCTTCTCGTCGCCGCTACAGCTGTCCAACTCGTGCCGTTATTCTCCGACACATACACAATGATGTTATTACCTACCTGTGCCATATCTCGTTTTTTTTATTGTCTCTTTTACTCCCCTCCTCCAGGGAGGAGGGGCTGGGGGTGGTAGCGTCTAAATTCTAAAGTCTAAAGTCGTTTCCCCGTCTATCCGTCTTTTTTGTTATTCTGTTCTTGCGTCCCTTCGGTAGCAAGCGGCAGAGCCGAGCGATTCTGTCTTTATTTCTCCCCTCTCCCTCTGGAGAGGGGTCGGGGGAGAGGCTTTTCCCCCCTCCCTGCACGGGGAGGGGCTGGGGGAGAGGTCATTTCCACGTCACCAACTCTCCCTTCCCACTCCTCTGCAAATAGTTACTCATGGCAACATATATCTGCTCACCGCTCACCCGTGCCAACTGCACGCCACCGCCGCGCTCACCGTCCTGCAACAGGCTCGCCAGATTGCCTTGGGCGGCCTTGTTGAGCACCAGCTCCCCGGCATTGACCATCGCTCCGCCGGCATAGATATTATCTCCCGAATAGTGCCTGCCCTCGATCATCCGTCCTGTAGCGGCGTGAGGCACAATACCACCTCCAGCAAACACTGGAATAGAACTTACGATACTATTAGCGTTCACAGCCGCAGTCAAAGCGATAAGTGCTGCCGTATTAGCCGTCAAAGCACCCGTCGTCGTCACACTCACGATAGTCTGCACGCCCTGAATAATCGCACACAGCCCCTGAATGGCTCCGATAACCTCATCCACCTCCTTTGGCACATCAAGCCCAATCTGTTTCAGACCGCCAGTCACCGACGACAGACCGCTCGCCACTTTCGACAAGTTCTCGTCCATCCGTGTACGCTTGCCGTTGCTGCTCACCTTCCCACTGTCGAAGTCCAGCGTCAGCTGGTCAAGGCCCATCTCCTTTCGCTTTGAGTTAATCACGTCGGCAATAGCCTGCCAGTCCACGTTCTCCACGCCTCCGTTCATGGCCCGCGTCCAGAAGTCCTGACCAAGCTCGTCGGCAACATCAAACATCGCCGTGCCAAGTCCTGCCTTCAGCGATTCGCTCACAAGGCTCTGCAACATGGTCATATCTGCCAGCTGACTCTCCAAACTCGCATACAGCGCACTCCCGAAGTCGGCATTGGCAAGGTCGTTCTTGATACTGCTGATATAGGCACTCAGACCAGCCGAGTTCTTGATGTTTGGCTCAGGCTCCAACTTAGGCACCACTTGAAACGTCACCGTCGTACCGTCCACATTCCGCGTCAACTCCTGAATATCGGCATAGGCTTCAGCAGTATCGGCAACCACCGTCACCGTCTTTTCCGCTATCTCCACGCCCTCGATAGCCTGAAGCTGACTCATCACGTCACCGTCATTCACCCTCACAGCAAACGTCTTGTCCGTAATCTCCATGCCACCGATAGCCCTCAGCTGCTCCTTTGCCTCGTCGGTTTCGGCACTTACCAAGAACGACTTGTCGGCTATCTCGATGCCCTCAATATCCTGGATATTTTTCAGCACATCATCGTCATTGGCAAGCACGGCAAACATCTTGTCGCTCAGCTGCACGGCACCGATAGCCCGCAACTGCTCCTTTGCCTCGTCGGTATCGGCACTTACCAAGAACGACTTGTCGGCAATCTCGATGCCCTCAATATCCTGGATATTTTTCAGCACATCATCGTCATTGGCAAGCACGGCAAACATCTTGTCCGCAATTTGCACGGCTCCGATAGCTGCCAACTCCTTCTTCGCATCCTCCGTATCGGCGGTCACCAAGAACGACTTATCTTCAATCTCAATGCCTTCAATGTCCCTGACATTCTTCAGCACATCATCATCATTGGCAAGCACGGCAAACATCTTGTCCGCAATTTGCACGGCTCCGATAGCCCGCAACTGCTCCTTTGCCTCGTCGGTCTCGGCGGTCACGGTGAACACCTTGTCATCGACAACAATACCCTCGATGTCCTGAATATTCCGAAGCACATCACTATCGTTGGCCAGCACAGCAAACGTCTTGTCACTGATTCTTACTGCACCGATAGCAGCCAACTTCGCCTGTGCTTCGTCGGTCTCAGCGGTCACAGTGACAGTCCTCGGCATCGAGAAGATAGCCTGCAAACCCTCCTGCCACTTGCCCTTCAGCGCGTCGATGGCATGCTGCGCCTGCTCAATCTGTTCCTGATAGGCTTTCCACTGCCTGCTGTTCAGACTCTGTGCCTGTGCATCCTGTAGCTCCTTCAACTGCTGCGTCAAAGCAGGCAAAGAACCGTTGGCAAACTGCACGCTCTTGGCCTCGGCAGCGAACTTCTTCAACTCGTCATTCCGTGCCTGCAACAAGCGAATCTCGTCCCTGATGGCGTTCATACGCTCCGTCACGCCATTCCTCATCGCTCCTTCGGCACTCTTCGCAACGGTAGCCAACTCCTGATATTCCACAGTCAGCACACCAATCTGCTCGGCTATCTTCTGCTCCTCGCTCTGCGCCTTTGAAATCTTCGGCGCGGTGGGCCGTCCCGTCGTATTTTTCGGCAATTTGGCCTCCAGACTGGCAATCTTCTTAGTGAAATCCTCGTATTCTTTGGAGTTCAAATCAACCTCGCTCCGCATCTCACGCAGCGCATTAATGGTGTTCTGGATGCCCTTCTCCGTCGTCTGATTGTCAGCCTCGGCCACAATCCTCTGTCGTGTCTCCACCACCTTCTTATAATTGTCATTGGCCTCGATGAAGGCTTCCTCGGCTTCTTTCTCCATCGCCAGCGCAGCCTCCATGTTCTTACTCAGATTCGAGAAGTCAAAGACGTTGCCGCTGTCGGCAGCATGGGCCAACTCCTGCTTCGCACTCTGCACATTCATCTGTGCCAGCTCCAACCTGGCCTTCGCAGCATCGGCAGTCATCTTCGCCAGAGCCTCACTGCCCACGCCGGCAGCCCTCGCTATCTCAATACCGAAGTCCGACGATTTCTTCAAGCCCTCCAGAGCCTCCTTCGTCTTCAGCGTGGCATCGCTCAGTCCCTCCTGGGCATCGGCAGCATCATCAGTGCTACTCGACAGCAACCCCATAGCAGCACCCGCAGCACCGATGACTCCAATCAGCAACCCCACAGGGTTAGCTTTCGCCACCAGGTTGAAAGCCTTGCCCGCCGTAGTCGCCAGCGCAGTATTCTTCGCCAGCAACGCCTGAGCAGCGGCAGCAGCCTTTGTCTGCACCGCCACAACACCCTGCATCACCGCGCTCTCCTTCTGCAACGCATTCTGAATCTGCGTCAGACCGTTCGTCAGGGCCATAGCTGCCTGCAACTTGGCGATAATCTCTACGTCATTGCCCAGATTCACGCCAAGCAGCTTCGCCGCTCCCTGAAACGTCTGAAAACTGCTCGTCGCTACACTGGCAGCACCGGCTATCTGGTCAAAGGTGCGGGTGTCACTGGCAGCATTCTTGATGCTTGCCTGAATATCACCCATCGCGTCACGCATCTGACCGCTACGCTCTGTCAGCTCGTCAATGGCAGCACGCATGGCCTTGCCAAAATCGCTGTTTTTCTCCTCCTCCGTCAGCGCACGATACTGAATCTCCAAGTCGGTGGTCGCCCGCGTCAGCTCACGAAGCCCCTGCGTACTGCTCTTCGCCACCGTCGGCATCTTACCCAGCGCACGCACAAACTCCAGCGTCTCATCCTCCACCACCGACAGCGTACCGCCTACCTTCCTACACTCGTCGGCATAGTGCTGCAAACCCTCCGCAGCACGCTTGATCTTCGCATCATACTCTTCGCTATCGACCCTCAGCTTTACAACATTCTCTGCCATATCTAAATTCTTAATTCTAAACTCTTAAATCAAAAATCTTCCCCTCGCAGGTTTACTCCAACTCCTCCCCCGCACGGGGGAGGCAGGGAGGGGGTCTCGTCTAACCGTCTATAGTCTAAAGTCGTTTCTCCGTCTATCCGTCAAAAAAAACAAAAAACCCCTCCCCCGTTCGGGGAGGGGTAGGGGTGGGGTAAAACCCCGCCCAGCTGTCAACCTATTGCCATCGCATCGGAGCCGCCAGTCGGGGTCGGGAACTATGAATCCCAGTCGAGAGAGTATTTCTTCTTATCTCCTTACTCCTTTCTACCTCTAACTCCCCTCCCTGCTCGGGGAGGGGCCGGGGGAGAGGTCACTCCTCCCCCGTTCGTGGGAGGCAGGGAGGGGGTTATCTACATCCCCCCGGACAGTCGCACGCCTGCTGATCTCTATACAGGGCCACCCGCTTCGGTCGCTTCTCATATTCGCCAGTCATCACGCCCAGCGCAATCTCATTGCTCAGCTGCTGGCTCTGTGTCGTAGCCTGCTGTCCGCTCTGTGTGTCTGTAATCGTATTGGTAATATTGAGATCGCGGCTGATGCTCTCGTTATGGTCGCGTACCACCTGTTCCGTCACGCTCTTCAGCAGGGCAGCCGTACCAGCATTCTCAGCAGCGGCAACGCTCTTCGCCTCCTTAGCCTTCGCCACGGCATACATCCCGAAGCCGACGGCACCTACGGCAGCACCAACAGCCACGCACAGCCCACCGATAGCCACGCCGCTCGCCTTCTTGTTCATGCACCCCACTTTGATCTGCTCATACTGGCTCAGGCCATTATTACCCCACACAGCTTTAGCCTCCAATAAATCTTTAGCCTCCATTTTTCCAAAATTTTTAAAAGGTTAATATTATCTTTGAGGACTTTCCTCAAAATCTCATCATTTTCACATCTCAGGTTTACCAAACTTTTTTAACTCCCCTTGGTGCTGCTCGTCGGCGCACTGTTCAATGTCGGCACGTCGAAGCCGCACAGCTTGTCATTGAGGTTGTCGCCGTCAGGCCACCGCACCGCATTAGGCGTGGTGATAGGCGCATACTTGTTACCTTGCGAATCCTCAAGGTACTTGCTTTGTAATGTTACTGTAGGCATAGTTCATCAGAAATTAAGTTTTGTCGGATAACCATCGGTTATATCGTAATCATCTATCTCCTGTATAGTAGTGAGAGCCATCACCTCAGCCTTATGTGCCTCAGTAACGTTCAAAGCATCGCCAGCATACACCTCCAAGGCAACGAGCATCTGCTTCCACGTCGCCAAGGGGAATGTGAAATCATGGCCGTCGAACCACCTTGTCATGGAAGTCCTACCCACAGCCTCGCTCACCTCTATCTGGGTGGCTATCTGCTGTCTCTCCTCCACCGTCAGCCACATAGCCTGACCGCCGATGGTAAACTCGTTCACAGCGTCACTCACATTATAGTCCTCTATCTCCTGAATCTTCCTCTGCTTGGCAGCTTCCAACTGCTCTTCAGGTGTAGGTTCAGGCGCTACAATCTCGACAAATCCCCACTCACTCAACTGGCTCAGTGTCGGAATGCCTGAAAACAAAGCACCGCTGTCAAGCCTTCTGGTAATGGTTTTTCCCTCAAAGTACCATTCCTTTGTCGTTTCATTATAATATCTCTTCATATTTTTTAAACTTTATAAACCGTAAACCTTAAACCGTAAACCTTAAACTCTCCACATAGTCCACAACCGTCCAGCCACTTGGGATGCCATTTACACCCGTAGGCCAGTCGTTCATTCCTGCTGCTTTGTAGAAAGTTCCTGTGGGAGACACGTTCAACAGCCAGTTCATTGTGGGAGGTCGATTGCCAAGACTTGTTGCCAGACATGTGACCTCTACAAGACTACCGTTACCTTTAAACATTTCATTTAATGCGTCATTTGCGTTATTATTCATAGATTTTCCATTTGGGATTCTACTCGACCTAATCACAGGAGATTTAGTCATTTTTGCTGTAACAGTCGTCGTTCTGCTCATACAGAACATTCTGTTTAATGCTCCACCAATCTTTTTCTCATCTTGCTGGTCAAGGTCAATATTTATCTCAGGTGCTTCTTCCAAGTTTACGCAGCCCTCAAACATGGACGCAAAGCAGGAATTTTCAGGAGTAACAGTAGGCAGCTGTGGCCCATGCGCAAGATTTGTGCAACCTCTGAACGTACCATTATAACATCCTTCTTTAGCTATCAATGCTGGTAATATGAGATTTTCAGCATCTGTCAATGTTGTGTTATCTCTGAACAAAGCGGCAAAGTTGTATTTTGAATTATTAGAAAATTCGGAATTACTTGCAAAAGTGTCACCATATAATAGCGACATTGCATTGCCATAGACTTTGTAACTCTTTCCAGCCTTAAATCCGTTGTAGGTGTCCCAATCCGTTGAAAGCGCATCCTGCGTACACTTGAACAGAATCTTGTCGCCCGTATTGATGGTAGCCACAGATTTTGTCTTCCCTTTCTCAGCCGTAATGCTGTTCCATGTTGCACCATTGTCAGTACTATAATAGAACGTAGGCAGAGTGTTGCAATTCTTGTTATAGATACTGATTGTGTTGCTGTCAGCAAGCGACTCTATGGTAAAGTACTCCAAGCTGTAGTCACGCTGCGGTGTGAAAGTGTTCATCAACGCTCCACCTCTTACATTAAGCAAACTCGCCATACTTCAAATAAAATATAGTTCCAACACCAATTACATGTATCTCACAACTCTTGCTAGCACCAAGCGCAAACCCTGTCGGCTTCAATATAGTCGCACTTGTGCTCGTCGCAAAGGTCACATTCACGCTGCTGCCTGTAGTCATCAGTATATCCCACACATGAGCCAAGTTATCACTCGGCACTTGAAGCGTGATAGCCGCCGTACCAACAGTTCCACTAACAACCGTCACCACGTCAGGATTGACTGAGATTGTAGCACCTGCGCTCACCGTTTCGGCATGGATGCCATCTGAGGGAACGGTACCAGATACCTCTGCCCATGTTCCATCCTCCCTAAGGAACTTCGTAGTCCCTGCCGTGCTTCCTGGGTCTGGAACAAGGCCGCTCGCGTGGCTGCTTCCCGATGCTCCCATCACAACCACACTATCAAGTTTGGAATCTATCTGAGAACCCGTGTATTTACTTGTATAAACCGCCATAATCTCATTTATGTTTGAACGTTAAAATAGTCGCTCCCGACAGGAATAAACGCCTTTCCGTCAGCATCCCTGAAGTTCGGACCAGCAGCCTGATTAATCGTTACCGTCTGACTGGCACTGCCTATCGTCGTGGCAACGGTTATCGTCTTGCTCCGTGCTGCATCCGTCGGGTTATCGTCACTCGTTACAACGATGGTGCCATTACCCTGACCCGTATAGGTCAGAGTAATGTTACCACCAGTGCTCCATGCTATCGTCTTCGTCGCCATACTACTCGACCGTCCAGTTGGTGTTCGAAGTGACGGTGAACGTAGCAGAAGTGCTCTCGCTGTAAGCGTTCCAATCGAGCTGTACGCTTGCAGGCGTTACGCTCAGCGTAGCGTCGCCAGCAGCCTGAGTGATAGCGCAAGTGGCGGTATTGCCAGCGTTATCTTCCACAATCAACTGTGCCGTCAAAGCACTGACAGACGTGTTCTCGCCT
>Ga0310696_10002581_pt1 | contig 23730 bp, 13 predicted proteins | sample AusTroGonzalo_MG_4_FD_203885 | JGI IMG/M metagenome (GOLD analysis project Ga0310696, IMG submission 203885) | Bovine rumen microbial communities from tropical cattle in Woodstock, Queensland, Australia - Gonzalo_02 (v2) (version 2) | ecosystem: Host-associated > Mammals > Digestive system >...
GCCTCGTTTGCCTCGGGCGTCGGAGCCAAGTCGGCGACGGTGGCATACGGTCTGAACCGTGCCGACTGGTCGTACATCCCCGGTGGTGTGGTTTCTGGCACGGCGCTGATTCGTCCCGACTTCCCGGAACTGTTGGAGTTCCCCTTCCTGTGGCAACAGGTGGAGTACGTGCTCGGAGGCGGTTCGTCGCACTATATGTTCCTCGTACTCGCTGCCCAACAGTTGCTGCAGCAATAAGAAATCTATAGCGATATGAAGCATATGACAGAACGGAGAAAATGGTTGTTCGCCGCGCTCCTTGTTTGTGTCGTGGCGGTGGCGCAGGCACAGAAGGGGCAGGCGAAGGACGAGACCATCGTGTTTACGCCCCAGTGGACGGCCCAGGCGCAGTTTACCGGATATTATGTGGCGGAGGCCAAAGGCTTTTACCGTGAGGCGGGTGTGAACGTGAAGATAGAACACCCCTCTTCGACGCAGCCCGCCATGACCCGATTGCGCAAGAACCAGTGTCAGGCCACGACGCTGCAACTCTGTCAGGCGATGGAGATTGTGGATGGTGGCATTCCGCTGGTGAACATCCTGCAGACATCGATGAACAACGCGATGGTCATCGTGTCGGCGCGAGGCAAGGACCCGCTGACGCAGAAAGGGGCCAAGGTAGGCATTTGGAGCGTGGGCTTCGGACAACTCGCTATCTGTATGAGCATCAAGGACCATCTGAACTATGAGTGGATACGCTTCGCCCAGAATGTCAACCTCTTTATCTCGGGAGCCCTCGACGCCACGCTGGCCATGAGTTACAACGAGTACTACCAGTTGGTGCAGGCGGGTATGGAGATGACCGACAAGAACGTGTATCGTTTCTGCGACCACGGCTATAATGTGCAGGAGGACGGGGTCTATATGACTAAGGACTACTACGAGGCGCATAAGGATCAGGCGCGCCGTTTCGCCGAGGCCAGCAAGAAAGGATGGGAGTGGGCCGCCGCCCATCCCGATGAGGCGCTCGACATCGTGATGCAGTATGTGGATCGTGAGCATATCGCCACCAACCGCGTGATGCAGCGGCTGATGTTGAAGGAAGTGCTGCGCCTGCAGGTTGACCGCGAGTCGAAGAAGCGTGAGTTCCGCCTGCGCCCCGACATGGTGAAGCAGGCCAGTCGGCTGATGGTGGACTGCCAGATGCTGGGTCGCGATGTGACATACGAGGAGTTAATGGACCAATGATAACAGACCACTATGAATAAGATATTCGCCTATATCCGTCGCAAACTCTCCGTTAGGGTCAGCCTGTGGGTCGTCATGTTTGCCGCCGTCATCTTTATTGCGGCACTCGGATTTCTGTTCTACCAGTCGCGTGAGGCCGTGCGCCAGGAGGCCATCAGTCGTGCCACGCAGATATTGGATAAGACGTCGTTGCGTGTCGAGGGAATCCTGAATCGCGTCGAAGTGGCTACCTACATGACGGAGTGGCTCGTACAGCGCCATCCCAACAAGGCCGACTCGATGTTTGTCTATAGTCGGGGCATGTTGCTCAATAATCCCGATTTCTACAACTGTTCCATCGCCTTCGAACCCTACTATTTCAAGAATCAGGGTCGTTATTTCTCGGCCTATTCCAAGCATGACGGCGACAGCATCCGCACCATACAAGGTGGTAGCGACAGCTACCAGTATTTCTTCATGGACTGGTTTCTCATGCCCTCGCTGTTGAATAAGCCTTGCTGGACCGAGCCCTACATGGATTACGACGTGGCGACGGCCACCAGTGAGATGGTGACCTCCTATTGTATGGGCATCAAGGACAAGGATGATAAGATGATAGGTGTCATCAATACCAGTCTGTCGCTGAACTGGCTTTCGCAGACCATCTCGGCCGTGAAGCCCTATCCCAATTCGTACAGCATCATGGTAGGTCGTGGCGGCACCTATTTCGTGCATCCCGACTCGACGAAGATTACCCGTCAGACGATCTTCACCCAGACGATAGAGCATCCCGATACGGCTTTGACGGCCTTGGGTCACGCCATGCAACGCGGTGAGGAGGGTATCAAGCAAATGAACATTGACGGAGTGGACAGTTATGTGTTCTTTAAACCTCTTGGTAAGACGGGTTGCTCGATGGCGATCGTCTGTCCCGAGAGTGACATCTTCGGCGGCTTCGACCGTCTGCGTCGCACCGTCATGACCATCGTCTGTGTAGGCTTGCTGCTCATGCTCTATTTCTTCATCCGTATCATCACGCGCGAACTCAGTCCCTTGCGCCGGTTGGCCAAGGAGGCCGAGACCATCGCCTCAGGACAGTTCGACACCCAATTGCCCGATTTAGGTCGTACCGATGAGATTGGACAGTTGAGTCATTCGTTCGGTAACATGCAACAGTCGTTGGTCCGGTACATCGAAGAGTTGAAGGACACTACCGCCCAGAAGGCATCGATGGAGAATGAACTGCAAGTGGCCAGCGGTATACAGATGTCGATGCTGCCCAGCAAATTCCCCGACCGCGAGGGATTGGACATGTATGCCTCGATGACACCTGCCAAGGAGGTGGGTGGCGATCTCTATAACTATCTGTTGAAGGATGACAGCCTTTATTTCTGTCTCGGCGATGTCAGTGGCAAAGGTGTACCGGCTTCGTTGTTTATGGCTCAGGCGACGCGTCTGTTCCGTACCTTAGCCAATCAGCAGATGGCTCCCGCCGATATCTGTACACACATGAACGAGGCCCTTTCGGGTGACGAGAACCCCACCAATATGTTTGTTACCTTATTCGTCGGACTCGTCGACTTGAAGTCAGGACATCTGTCGTTCTGTAATGCCGGACACAATCCGCCTGTCATCGGAGGCGGCGAACATCATGGTGACTTCCTTACGATGCTACCGAACTTCCCCATTGGTGTGCTGTCTGGACTGCAGTTCCAGGGTGAGGAAATAGAGAATATCAAGGGTCGTCCGCTGTTTATCTATACCGACGGACTGAATGAGGCTGAGAACAGGCAGTTCGAGCAGTTTGGTGATGATCGCCTGCTCGACATCCTGCGCAACACCCACTTCGACACAGCCCGTCAGGTGGTGGAAACCCTCGCCGCCGAGGTGGAACGCCATCGCGACGGCGCGGATCCCAATGACGACCTGACGATGATGTGTCTGCGTATCAATTAAGATTTTATTCTGCGAAAGTGAAGTAGAGGTCTTCGAGGGTGCAGAGGGATTTGTCCTTGAAGTCCGACTTGAAGACGAGGAAGATGGCGTGCTTGCCGGCGAGGTCATTTTCCTTAGCCTCGTCGGAGATGCCTCCAGCCACGTCCCAGACCTTCTTATCCATGTTGGTCGTGAGTTTCATCTCACCGATTTTCTTGCCGCCCTGCGATTCCCAAGGACGGTCCATCCAGATCTCGATGGTGCCCTCGATGCCTTCGGGAATGAGATGTACGACGAGCATCAGACAATTCGGATTCTTCAGCCGCTCAGCGTCGAAGTTGAAGTATTTGTAGCCTACGATGCTGCCGTCGGTATTGTTCACCACGCGGTTGGTGTTATAGCGCAGGTCGTAGGGGTCGTCGAGGTTTTTCGATGCGGTGAGGGCTTCCTGCGTTGCAGGATTCGTCTCGGCACCGTAACTGGCTTCTACATACGAACCATAGAACGTGTTGTTGGGCCACTCGTGGACAGCAGGCTTCGGACCTGTCAGCCAGCAGGCGATACCTGCGGAGTGACGCTCGAACGGATCGAGACCGTTGAGGGAGAAACCGTTGCTGTTGTACTCGCCCTCAGAGATTTCCACTTTGCCGCCCTTGCCTTCTTCCACCTTCACGTCGATGGGAGCCACCATGGCCTGACGGGCATATTCGTCGGTACCCGTATGACGATGATAGAATACATACCACTGACCATTGATCTCGCAGATAGAACCGTGGGTATTGCCGTCGGGTACGGCCGAGGCAATCACGTTGCCTTGCTCGTCTTTCTCACGTCCACGTCCGTCGATGATGGTGCCGCCGTAGGTCCAGGGGCCTAAGGGGTTGTCGCTGTAGCAGTAGGCGAGGGTATAGTTCGAGGTAGGCAGACCGAACTCGCCGTCCTCGGTAAAGCGGCTATAGATAAACACGTACTTATCCTTGATTTTACGAATCGATGAAGCTTCGAAGAACTTGAAGCGTCCGGGCTGGTTGCGACCGGAGATCATATCCTCCACAACCTTGGTGCCGGGCTTGACAGTAGCCATCGTGGCCGGGTCGAACTCGGCAGCCATAGAGCGCTCGAAGCCCCAGTAGCCATAGACGCGTCCGTCGTCATCGACAAACACGGCGGGGTCGAACTGCAGTACACCATCGACCAGATTGGGATTGTCCTTGCTCCAGTTGCACACCTCGAAAGGTCCGTCGGGGCGATCGCTCTTCGCAATCAGTCCGTTGCGTCCGCCATTTTGGTCGTTGGGGAAGAGGTAGTAGGTCTTCTTGCCCGTGCTGTCAGTCACCAGCGTTACATCTGGGGCATAGAGCACATCGGCGGTCTTGGCAGAGTCGAAGGGCTCGCCATCGCGGTTCTTATCCACAATGAGGATTACACCGTCGTAGCGCCACTGAGTCAGGTCTTCCACGGGAGCTGACCACACCACCTGGTCGCGTCCGCAGTAAGCCGACACCAGATCGTCGTGCGAACCATAAATATATACGCGTTGCTTTCCGGGGTTGTCGGGGTCTTCGAAGACATAGGGCTCACCGTCGGGGATGTGTTCCCAAAGGGGCAGGTAGGGGTTGCCCGGAGTTTTGAGCGTGGTGCTGGTGGTTGACTGTTGGGGATTGGACTGGCAAGAGAGAGCCAGCAGGGTGCAGCAGGCCGTTGCTGCAATCATGTTGAGGGCTTTCATTTTCATTTCGCTGTTGATTTTGATGTTATTGGCTGCAAAGATACGATAAAAGTTTGAAGTTTGAAGTTTGAAGTTTGAAGTTTTTGATTTCTGTAGCAGTTAAAAAGTCTTAATTGGTTATCATAAATATCAAATTACAAACTTCAAATTTCAAAAGAAATAACTATCTTTGCAAACGAACATTACGCAAACTTCAAAACAACAACAAAATGATGAACAACAAACACCTGACTCTTAACGCCAATCTCATTGTGGCGGCGCTGCAGAAACCTGCGGCGGAATTTACCAAAGCCGACATCATCGACTACATCGTCAAGAACGACATCCGCATGGTGAACTTTATGTATCCCGGCGGCGACGGGAAGTTGAAGACGCTGAACTTTGTGATTAATGATCTGGACTATCTGGAGACCATCCTCACCTGTGGTGAGCGTGTCGATGGCAGTAGCCTTTTCTCCTTCATCCAGGCTGGCAGCAGCGACCTCTATGTGCTGCCCCGTTTCCGTACCGCCTTCGTCGATCCCTTTGCCGAGATCCCTACGGTGTCGCTCCTTTGCTCCTATTTCGACAAGGACGGCAACCCATTGGAGAGTTCTCCTGAGTTCACCCTCCACAAGGCTGCTGAGGCTTTCCGTGAGGTGACGGGGATGGAATATCAGGCAATGGGTGAATTGGAATACTACGTCATCAGTGACGATGAAGAGGTGTTCCCGGCTCAGGATCAGCGCGGCTATCATGAGTCGGCTCCCTATGCCAAGGCCAACGAGTTCCGTACCCAGTGCATGCAATATATCGCCCAGGCAGGTGGACAGATCAAATACGGTCATTCAGAGGTGGGCAACTTCACCATCGATGGCAAGAACTACGAGCAGAACGAGATCGAGTTCCTGCCCGTACCTGTGGAGCAGGCTGCCGACCAGTTGATGCTGGCCAAGTGGATTATCCGTAATCTCGGCTACCAGATGGGCTATGATGTGACCTTCGCCCCGAAGATCACCACAGGCAAGGCCGGCTCCGGATTGCATATCCATATGCGGATGATGAAGGACGGCAAGAACCAGATGCTGGCCAACGGCGTGCTCTCTGAGGCAGCCCGTAAGATGATTGCCGGTATGATGGATCTTGCACCTGCCATCACAGCCTTCGGCAATAAGAATCCGACATCGTACTTCCGTCTCGTGCCCCATCAGGAGGCACCGACGAATGTCTGTTGGGGCGATAGAAACCGCAGTGTCCTGGTGCGCGTTCCCCTCGGTTGGGCTGCGGATGTGGATATGAGTCACAAGGCCAATCCCTTGGAGACAGAAACCAAATACGACACCAGCATCAAACAGACGGTGGAGATGCGTTCGCCCGACGGCAGTGCCGACCTGTATCAGTTGTTGGCAGGACTCTGCGTGGCCTGTCGTCACGGCTTCGAGATGGACAATGCCCTCGAACTGGCAGCCCAGACATACGTCAACGTGAATATTCACGCTGCCGAGAATGCCGACCGTCTGGCTACGCTAGCGCAATTGCCGGATTCCTGTGTCGCTTCTGCCGCCTGTCTCGAAAAGCAGCGCAAGGCGTTTGAGGAGCATAATGTCTTCTCGCCTGCGATGATTGACGGCATCATCGCCCAACTCCGTGCTTTCGACGATACGACCCTCCGCCAGACTATCGAGGGCTATCCCGAAGAGATCCAGAAACTCGTCACCCAGTATTTCCACTGCGGATAATAACAAAAAAATCCGTGAAAGCGTAACAACTTTCGCGGATTTTTTATTATCTTTGCAGCCAGATATGGAAGAAGCGAGCAAGATACCACAGGAGTGGAACCAGTTCTATTTGAAGGACGTGTCGTTCGTCAATATCATGACGAGGCGCATCTTCAACGTGCTCATTGTGGCGAATCCGTACGATGCCTTTATGTTGGAGGACGACGGACGTATTGATGAGAAGATTTTCGACGAGTATATGGAGTTGGGTATGCGCTACCCGCCCACTTTCACGCAGGTATCTACCACTGAGGAAGCCAATGAGGTGTTGAAAACCACCGACATCGACCTAGTGATCTGTATGCCGGGTAATGCCGACAACGATGCGTTTACTGTAGCCCGTGAGATCAAGGCGGCGCATCCGAATATTCCCTGCGTGGTGCTGACGCCCTTCTCGCACGGTATCACAAAGCGCATCGAAAACGAGGATATGTCGGTGTTCGACTATGTGTTCTGTTGGTTGGGAAATACCAACCTCATCATGTCGATCATCAAGTTGTTGGAAGACAAGATGAATATCGAGCATGATATCCGCGAGGCAGGGGTGCAGATGATTCTGCTCGTCGAGGATAACATCCGTTTCTACTCTTCCGTGCTCCCGAACCTTTATAATTATATCCTCGCCCAGTCGAAGCGTTTCTCTACGGAGGCCCTCAATCCCCACGCTGCTGCCCAGCGCAAGCGCGGACGTCCCAAGGTGGTGCTTGCCACCAACTACGAGGAGGCGATGGAGATCTATGAGAAGTATCATGAGAACACCCTTGGTGTCATCTCCGATACCCGTTTTCCGATGCACAGTGTTCGCGGACGACTCTCGCACGTGGAGGAGGGCGACCCCGAGGCCGGACTGAAACTGCTCCGAGAAATCCGTCGCCGCGACGAGTATGTGCCGCTGATTCTCGACTCGAAAGAGACCCTGAACCGTGCGAAGGCTGAGGCGGAGGGTTTCCACTTTATCGATAAGAACTCCACGAAGATGAATGTCGATCTGCACCACCTGATGGAAGACCACATGGGCTTTGGCGACTTTATCTTCCGCGACCCAAAAACGAAGGAGGAGATTTTCCGCGTGTCATCGTTGAAGGAGTTGCAGGATAATATCTTTAAGATTCCTAACGACTCGATGCTCTACCACGTCTCGCGTAACCACATGAGTCGCTGGCTCTGTGCCCGTGCCATCTTCCCTGTGTCGGCCTTCCTGAAACACGTCACATGGCACAAGTTGCAGGATGTGGATGCCCACCGTCAGATCATCTTCGATGCCATCGTGCAGTATCGCAGGATGAAGAACATCGGTGTGGTGGCTGTGTTCGACCGTTTGAAGTTCGACCACTATTCCCATTTTGCCCGTATTGGTGAGGGCTCCTTGGGAGGTAAGGGTAGGGGCCTGGCATTCCTCGACCGTATCATTAAGCGTCACCCCGAACTGAATCAGTTTGAGGGGGCTGAGGTGTCGATCCCGAAGACGGTGGTGCTTTGTACCGATTTCTTCGACGAGTTCATGGAGAAGAACAACCTCTATCCGATAGCCCTCAGCGATGCGCCTGACGAAGAGATATTGAAGCACTTCCTTCGCGCCCAGTTGCCCGACTCGCTGATAGCCGACTTCTTCACTTTCTTCGATGCGGTGAAGTCGCCGATTGCCGTGCGCTCGTCGTCGCTCTTGGAAGATTCCCACTATCAGCCTTTCGCCGGTATCTACAGCACCTATATGATACCTTATCTCGACGATAAGTACGAGATGTTGCGTATGTTGGCCTGTGCCATCAAGGGTGTCTATGCCTCCGTCTATTATAAGGATTCGAAAGCCTATATGCTGGCCACGCAGAATGTCATCGACCAGGAAAAGATGGCTGTCATCCTGCAGGAAGTAGTGGGTAAGCGCTATGGCGACCTCTACTATCCCAACTTCTCCGGTGTGCTCCGTTCGCTGAATTACTATCCCATCGGCGACGAGAAGGCGGAGGAGGGTATCGCCAGCCTCGCTCTCGGATTAGGAAAATATATTGTCGATGGTGGACAGACGCTCCGTGTGTCGCCCTATCATCCCACGCAGGTGCTCCAAACTTCGGAGATGGAGACAGCCCTGTCGGAAACGCAGACCCGTTTCTATGCCCTCGATATGTCGCACGTCGGTGGTGATTTCAAAGTTGATGACGGCTTCAACATCAAGAGCCTGCGTGTGAAACAGGCCGATGCCGACGGTTCCCTGAACTATATCGCCTCTACCTATGACCCCGTAGATCAATTGATTCGTGACGGTCTTTACGAGGGCGGGCGCAAGATTATCTCCTTCTGCGGGGTGCTCCAACAGGGTATCTTCCCCCTGCCTGAACTGCTCCAGATGGCGCAGAAGTACGGTTCTGAGGAAATGCGCCGACCTGTGGAAATCGAACTGGCTGGTAACCTGAATGCCGACAAGACCGGTACCCTCTACCTGCTCCAAATCCGCCCCATCGTAGATTCCAAACAGGTACTCGACGAAGACTTGCAAAAGATCCCCGATGCCGACTGTCTGTTGCGCTCTAACAACTCCCTCGGCCACGGTATCTCGGAGGATGTCTTTGATGTGGTCTATGTGAAAACCGACGAGAACTTCACCGCCGCCAACAACCCCACCATCGCTTCGGAAATTGAACGCATCAACAGCCGTTTCCTCGATGAGGACAAGAATTATGTCCTTGTGGGTCCGGGACGCTGGGGCAGCAGCGACTACTGGCTCGGCATCCCTGTGAAGTGGCCTCATATCAGTGCCGCTCGCGTCATCGTGGAGACGGGACTGAAGAATTACCACGTCGATCCCTCGCAGGGCACCCATTTCTTCCAGAACCTGACCTCTTTCGGTGTCGGTTACTTCACCATCAACACCTACACCGGCGACGGCATCTTCCAGAAGGAGGTACTCGATGCAATGCCAGCCGTCGAGGAAACAGAATATGTGCGCCACGTCCGCTTCGAGACCCCCTTGAAGATTATGATGGACGGCAAAAAGCAAACAGGAGTAGTCCTGCTACCGCAGGAAGTGAAAAGTGAATAGTCTATGAATCTGAATCTCACATCAACGATTAAGGTGCCGGAGCATAAGTTGCGCCGTCAGGTCATCGACCTGTGCAACAAGACCGGCAAGCCTGTGCTGAAGTTATCGACGAAGGATTATGAGGACAATGGGCTTGGACACCTCGTGGAACAGTTCGACGGACAGGCTGGACTGGTGAATATCGAGGTGTTCAACGAGTTGCAGCACACCATCACTGGATGGCCTGGCGGCAAGCCGAATGCCGACGACTCTACCCGTCCCGAGCGGGCGCTGCCATACCCCAAGCGTGTCATCGTCTTTTCACCTCATCCCGACGACGATGTCATCTCGATGGGTGGCACTATCCGTCGCCTGATGCAACAGGGCCACGATGTACATATTGCCTACGAGACCAGCGGCAACATCGCTGTTGCTGATGAGGAGGTACGCCTCTACATGCATTTCATCAATGGCTTCAACCAACTCTTTGCCAACGGTTCTGACGAGGTCATCAAGATACGTTACGGTGAGATTATGAACTATATTAAGCAGAAGGCAGAGGGCGATCTCGACAACCGTGCCATCCTTACCGTCAAGGGATTAATTCGTCGTGGTGAGGCGCGTAATGCCTGTGGCTATAATGGTATCCATAAGGATCATATTCACTTCCTCGACCTGCCTTTCTATGAGAGTGGGAAAATAGAAAAACTTCCCGTCAGCGAACAGGATGTCCGTATCGTGCAGGCACTCATTGCCGACATCCAGCCCCATCAGATTTATGTCGCTGCTGATCTGGCTGACCCGCATGGTACCCACCGCAAATGTACCGATGTGGTGCTGGCTGCCATTGAAGAAGAAAAACAGGCTGCAGCGGCATGGCTCGACGATTGTCGTGTATGGATGTATCGTGGTGCCTGGTCGGAGTGGGATGTGGCTGATATCGAGATGTGCGTACCTATGTCACCCGAGGAACTCCGCGAGAAGCGTAATGCCATCCTCCGCCATCAGAGTCAGATGGAGAGTGCACCTTTCCTTGGCAATGATGAGCGTCTCTTCTGGCAACGGGCCCAGGATCGCAACCGCGATACCGCCCGCCGCTACGACAGTCTCGGACTCGCCTGCTACGAGGCGATGGAAGCCTTTGTGGAATACCATTTTAAAAGGTAAAAAGGTAAGAAAGTAAAAAAGTAAGAAAATGGAGACAGGAATCTTTCATAGGTTTGTGAATATGGGGAAAGGTCTTTTACCTTTTTACCTTTTTACCCTTTTACTTTTATGCGTCCCGGCAAGGGCGCAGTACGACGTGGTGCCGCTGCCGCAGAACATCAGCTTGCAGCAAGGCGAACCGTTTGTGATTGATAATACCGTGCAGATTATCGCCCCCGATGATCTGCAGCGTGAGGCAGCCTTCCTGCAGTCCTATCTGAAAGATCTCACGTCCCTTACGTTACCCATCGCCAAGAAGCGTGATAATAAGGTGCGCTACATCAATCTGTCTGTTGTTCCGACGATCACCCCGTCTGAGGCTTATCACCTCACGGTCAACCAGAAAGATATCTCCATCATCGGCGGTTCCGCTGCCGGTGTCTTCTACGGTATTCAGACATTGAGGAAGACACTTGGGTTGAAGGTGACGAATGCTGCATTTCCTGCGGTTATCGTGAAAGATGCTCCGCGATTCTCCTGGCGAGGGATGCATTTGGACTGCTCCCGTCATTTCTGGTCAGTGGATTTTGTCAAGAAGTTCATCGACCTGTTGGCGTTGCATAACATGAACGTGTTCCACTGGCACCTCACCGATGATCAGGGCTGGCGTATCGAGATCAAGAAGTGGCCGAAGCTTACGGAGGTCGGCTCTCAGCGCTCAGGTACCATCATCGGCACCAATTCTGACCTTGATGACAACATTCCCTATGGTGGCTTCTACACGCAGGCTGAGGCTCGCGAGATTGTGCGCTATGCTGCCGAGCGTCATATCACCGTTGTTCCTGAGATCGACATGCCCGGTCACATGCTCGCCGCTCTCGCCAGCTATCCTGAACTCGGCTGTACCGGCGGTCCCTATCAAGTGGGACATTATTGGGGTGTCTATAAGGATGTACTCTGCATTGGCAATCCTAAAGTCTATGAGTTTGTCCAAGATGTGCTCACAGAGATCATGGATATCTTCCCCTCCGAGGTCATTCACATCGGTGGAGACGAGGCTCCTTCAGACCGTTGGCAGCAGTGTGAGAAGTGTCAGGATGCCTACCTTAAAGATGCCCTTGAAGGTCGCCTCGGTGCGGATATGACGAGTGATATGACGGGTGTACGGGAAATGCCGATGTTCAACATGAGTGCAAGATATCAGGGACTCTTCACCCATCGCGTCTTCAATTTCCTCGCCTCGAAAGGCCGTCGTGCCTTGGGTTGGGACGAGATTCTCGACGGTAGTCCCCGCAATGCGATGATCATGTCGTGGCGAGGTACGGAGGGTGGCGCAAAGGCTGCCGCAACAGGTCACGATGTCATCATGACGCCCACTTCGCATTGTTACTTCGACTATCAGCAAGTGGAGGACACCGAGTTTGAGCCTAGTCGTTGTAGTGGTTTCATCCCCATTGAGAAAGTCTATAACTTTGATCCTGCTCCCGATTACCTCTCTGAGGTGGCTCGCAGTCATATCCTGGGTGTACAGGCCAATCTATGGACAGAGTATATGACCTGCGAGAATCTGGTCGAGTATCAGGCCCTGCCGCGTATGTCGGCCCTTGCCGAAGTGCAGTGGACACAGCCCGGGCGTAAGGACTATAATGTCTTCTGGCTACGTCTCACGCGCCTTACGAAACTTTTCGAACTGTATCATTACACTTACGCCAAACACCTCTGGCCGGATCGCCAGATTCCTAACCGCTGGCAGTTCTAATCATTGTTTTATGGAACAGACAAACCCATATATCAAGCAGTTTCCTGAACTCTTCAAGGGTAAAAAGGTGATGTACGTGCACGGCTTCGCGTCGTCGGGGCAGAGCGGGACGGTGACCCGTATCCGCGAAGTGTTCCCTAATACGACGGTGATAGCCCCCGACCTGCCGATTCAACCACAGGAGGCGATGGATTTGTTGCGTGAGACCTGCGAGAAAGAGAAGCCAGACTTGGTTATCGGCACGTCGATGGGCGGCATGTATGCCGAGATGCTTTATGGGTACGACCGTATCTTAGTGAACCCTGCCTTCCAGATGGGAGATACGATGAAGGAACATGGGATGATAGGGGCACAGCACTTCTCCAATCCCCGTCAGGACGGCGTGCAGGACTTTATGGTGACGAAGGCGCTGGTGAAGGAGTACAAGGAGATGACGGAACAATGTTTCGCCTCGGTGACACCTGAGGAACAAAGCAGCGTGTGGGGCCTTTTCGGTGACGAGGACACGACGGTGAATACCTACGACCTGTTCCGTGAGCATTACCCGAAGGCTATCCGTTTCCACGGAGAGCACAGGATGAACGACCAGTCGTTTATGCACTCGGTGGTGCCGGTTATTCGGTGGATTGACGACCGGCAGGAGGGTAGGGAGCGCCCGATTATCTATATCGACGTGACAACACTCTTCGACAAATGGCAGAAGCCGACGAGTTCGGCGCAGAAGACGGTGCGGATGCTGTTGGAGACCTACCAGTTGTTCTTCGTAGCACCCGCTCCTGTGGAGACTGAACGATATGCCGGGACGCTGAGACTGCTTTACGACTACATCAATGTGCCCGCCTACGGGCATACCATCTTCACAAACCAGAAGCACTTGCTTTATGGTGACTATCTCATCGACACGGCGACGACAGACGGGATGGCGACACTGATTCGTTTCGGCAGCGACACGTTCAAGACTTGGGATGACATCGCGGTGTATTTCGAGCGCCTCGGCGGACAATAAGATTATTTTCTTAACTAACGATATGTCTAACTTAAAAATGAATGACAATGAAAAAGTATTATGCTGAGTTGATCGGTACGTTTGTACTGACATTCCTGGGCTGCGGCGCAGCCGTGAGTCTGAATTGTGGAAGCGACACGGCTTCTATTGTTGGAACGGCAATTGCCTTCGGCTTGTCGGTAGTTGCAATGGCCTACACCATCGGCGGCATTAGTGGCTGCCACATCAATCCCGCCATCACGTTGGGTGTGTATCTGAGTGGACGCATGAATGCGAAGGACTGTGGCATGTATATGCTCTTCCAGGTGATTGGCGCTATCATCGCCGCTGCCCTCTTGGCGCTGATTGTATCCACTGATCCCGGACTGGCACGCGGAACGACGACGGGTGCCAACGCTTGTGCTTCAGGCAACCTCTGGAACGGTCTGATCGTGGAGTTCGTGCTCACCTTCATCTTTGTGCTGGTTGTATTAGGTGCGACGGCAAAGACCAACGGTGCCACCAACAACTTTGCCGGTCTGGCCATTGGTCTGGCTCTGATTCTAATCCATCTGGTAGGCATCAACTACACTGGTACCTCTGTGAACCCTGCCCGTAGCATCGGTCCCGCACTCTTCGAGGGTGGTGCTGCCCTGGAGCAGATCTGGATCTTCATCCTTGGCCCGTTGGCTGGCGGTGCGCTGGCTGCCGGTGTCTGGAAGTTGATCGACACAGAGAAGAAATAAGCACTATTTATTCAATGAACGGCATCGATTACCTGGTGCCGTTCATTGATTTTGTCAGGAAATCGTCATAAATGTATTTCCTACACCTCTATATTCCGTCCACTCTTTTATAGTGGGATGATTTTCATAAATTACTAACTATCAATAATTTGCATTTTCTCTAGGCCTATATAAATCCACTTTTCGCACTAATAACTATTTTTTGTAACTACATTATTACTAATTTTGCACCAGAATTCCTAACGCTGGATATTTCTAAACTCAATATTAATAATTAACTCACAAAGTATGAAAAAAAGCAGGTATCTATGGTTGTTGTTGGCACTAATGGTGTCAATAGTAACGCAAGCCCAAGGCATCTTGGGAACTGTGACAGACGATCTCGGGGAGCCCGTCATCGGTGCTTCCGTCGTCGAGAAGGGTAATCCCCAGAACGGCACTATTACTGACTTCGAGGGTCAGTTCAATGTGAACGTGAAGGCGGGCACTACTCTTGTTATTAGTTATATTGGTTGTATCACCCAGGAGGTGGCTGCAGCCAATGGTATGAAAGTAACCTTGAAGGAAGACACCCAGACGTTGCAGGATGTCGTCGTCATCGGTTACGGTGTTCAGAAGAAGAGCGTCGTGACGGCCTCTATCGCCAAGGTCTCTGCTGAAGACCTTGAAGGTAAGACCCGTCTGCGTGCCGACGATGCCCTGAAGGGTTTGGCAGCAGGTGTGAACGTGACCTCGGCCAATGGTCAGCCCGGATCGCAGTCGATGATCCGCGTGCGTGGTACAGGTACCATTAATGATACCAACCCGCTCTACATCATCGACGGTATGCCCGCCGATCAGTACGGTCTGGAGAGTGTGAACCCCAACGATATCGAGAGTATCGAGGTGCTGAAGGATGCTGCCTCCGGTGCCATCTACGGAGCCCGTGCCGCTAATGGTGTCATTTTGGTGACTACCAAGAAAGGTAAGATCGGCAAGGCTCAGATCAACTATAATTTCAGTTACGGTTGGCAGAGCGCCTGGAAGAAAAGAGACGTGACAGGTGCTACCGACTACGCCATCCTTCAGAACGAGAAATACGTCAACGGTGGACAGGCTCCGCTGTATGCCGATCCTTACAACCTGACCGATGCCAATGGCAATGCCATCAAGGGCTTTGGTACTGACTGGCAGGATCTGCTGTTTAACGACAATGCCCCCGTCGTCCAGCACGACGTTTCGGTGAGCGGTGCTTCCGAGAAGGTGAATTATTACCTGTCATTGGGATACTACACCCAAGATGGTATCGTCGGCGGTAACTACGGCCGTTCCAACTACGACCGTCTGACGCTGCGTTCGAACAATCAGTTTAATATCTTCGATGATTCCAAGGAGCGTACCTTCCTGAACAAACTCGACATCAGTGCCAACCTTTCCTATATGCGTACGCATAGCACAGGTATCGACGCCAACTCTACATGGGGTTCGCCTCTGGGTTCGGCCCTCTATCTGGCCCCCACACTGCCCGTCACACTGAAGGGTGCTGTGGCTCAGGATATGATTGACCGCTACAGCGCCTACGACCTGTATCGCGATGCTAACGGCGATCCTTACACCATTCCCAACTATGTGGGTTCGTATCAGGAACAGAACAACCCCATCGCCATGATGCAGGGTAATCCCAGCCGCGGCTGGAGCCATAAGTTCATGCCGAAGTTCGCCATCGACCTCCAGTTGTGGGACAACCTGAAGTACCACTTCACTTGGAGCGCCGAGCAGAGTTTCTGGGGTACCGAGGCTGCAACAGTTTCCAAGTACTACCTCTCTGGTAATAACAATTCCGACCATACGCAGGCTTCGTCTGAGAAGGCCGACGGCGTGCAGTGGCAGATTGAGAATACACTGACCTACGACAAGGAGTTCGGTAAGCACACGATTGGTGTCGTGCTCGGTCAGAGTGCCCTGAAGTACAAGGGCAGTTATCTCGGAGCCTCTCATTGGAACCTGATCAACGTCAACAAGCCCTACGTCGATTACACGACTGGCGGCAGTATCGAGACCACGACTGATGCCGACGGTAATATCACTGGCGTGAAGAGTCTTGTCAGCGGTTGGGCCGGTCCGTACGTCGAGCACCGTCTCGCCTCACTCTTCGCCCGTCTCAGTTACAACTACGACGAGCGCTATATGTTCCAGGGCACCATTCGCCGCGACGGTTCAAGCCGCTTCGGTTCGAACAACAAGTACGGTGTGTTCCCCTCTTTCTCTTTGGGATGGAACATCATGAACGAAAAGTTTATGGAAAACACCCGCGACTGGCTGTCAAACCTGAAGCTGCGCGCCAGTTGGGGTAAGAACGGTAATGAGAACATCGGTGACTTCCGTTACACCGTGCTCACCACCACCGGCGGCACCAGCAACTACTACTTCGGTCGTCAGGCTGTGATGACCTACGGTTCTAAGGCCAATGGTCTTGCCAACGAAAACTTGAAATGGGAGGAAAGCGAACAGACCGACATCGGTATCGACCTCGGACTGTGGAACAACAAACTGACCTTTACAGTCGATTACTATATCAAGAAGACCAACGGTATGCTGATGACCATGCCTATTCCGTCGTACGTAGGTGAGACGAAACCTATCGGTAATGTCGGTGACATGGAGAACACCGGTGTCGAGTTCGAACTCGGTTACAAGTGGAATATCGGCGATGCCAACTTCTCTATCAAGGGTAATGCCTCGTATCTGAAGAACAAACTGAAGAATCTGGGTAACGACACCGGTTTCCTGAACTACGGCATCTCGCAGTTCAGCGATGGTGGCACCCGTGCCGAGAACGGCGAGCCCTTCCCGTATTTCTATGGTTACAAGACCGCCGGTGTACTGCAGAACCAGGCAGAGGCAGATGCTTACAATGCTAAATACAATGAAAACTCTCATCCTGGCGACCTGATCTTCGTGGATACGAATGGCGATGGTGTTATCACCAGCGACGACCGTACCAAGATTGGTAAGCCGACTCCCGACTGGACCTTCGGTCTGAACTTCAATGCCGACTGGAAAGGCTTCGACTTCAACCTCTTCTTCCAGGGTGTCAGCGGTGCCGACATCTTCGATGCTACCTGGCGTCAGGATATCGCCTCTGGTAATTATCCCACTTGGGTGCTGGATCGCTGGACCGGTGAAGGAACATCTAATAAGTTGCCTCTGCTGAAGTTGGGTGACTCACGCAACTGGGTATGCAGCGACATTTATGTACAGGACGGCAGTTATCTGCGTCTGAAGAATATTGCCCTGGGCTACACACTGCCCCGTCAGTTGACCCGTAAGATTAACATTGAGCGCTTCCGCCTCTATGTACGTGCCGAGAACCTCTTCACTTGGACCAAGTACTGGGGCTTCGATCCTGAAATCGGTTCGGGCAGCACCTCAATGGGTGTAGATTATGGTGTATATCCGCAGGCTCGCATCTTTACGGTAGGTTTCAACCTCTCACTATAAAAAAGTAAAAAGGTAAAAAATTAAAAAATAAGAAATATGAAAAAGATAATTATCAAAAAGGCCAAAGGGCTGGTAAAGGTTTTACCTTTTTACCTTTTTACCCTTTTACCTTTATTCGCTTCTTGTAGCGACGACTTCCTGGAGGTACAGAATCCTACCGGAGAGCCTCTGGAGGAATATTATATGACCGACGAACATCTGGCTGAGGCTTGTGTCTCTGCCTACGCTCCGCTGCACTGGCCCGACTGGGACGGAACAGCCTATAACGACCTGACCTGCGACGCCGAGATTCTTGGCGACGACTTCTGGGTGGGCGGTGCCAGTATCTCTGACAACCAGCACTGGCATAAACTCTTCAACTTCGAGGGCGACGGCAATAATACGCTCGGTACCCTTTGGGGTGACTTCTATAGCGGTATCAAGCGTTGCAACGACGTGATCAAGTACTGTTCTTGGGGCGGCGGCACAGAGGCCAACCGCAAGTCGTACGAGATGCAGGCTCGTCTGCTCCGCGTCTATTATTACAATATCCTGTGGCACTACTATGGCAACGTGCCCTTCTATCTGGAGAACCTGACAGAGCCTTATACCGCCCAGCAGATTTCGGCGGATGAGATCTACAACCAACTGCTGCCCGAACTCGAGGACATTATTAAGTCGGGTGTGCTTCCGATGCGTTGGGAGGCTGCCGAGAGCGGACGCGTCAGTCAGGCGATGGCCTATATGCTTTTTGCCGAGATGGTGATGTATCAGAACGACAGTGCACGTTATCCTACAGCCCTTGGCTATATGAAGCAGATTATCAGCGATTCTAACTACCAGTTGAACCCTGACTTCAAGGATCTGTTCGACGAGAGTGGCGAGTGGTGTGCCGAGAGTATCTTCGAGATTAACTACGAGGACGATAACGGTCAGCGCGACTGGGGTACCCCGCTGCATGCCGGTGGTACTGTGTTCCCCACACTCTGCTCACCCAACGGTTGGGCCGGTGGCGAAGGCTGGGATAGCGGTAACGACGGTTGGGGCTTCCTGCCCATGCGCTTAGAGGCTTATAATATGTATGCCGAGGGTGATTCCCGTCGCGATGTCACCTGCTGGGATGTACGTGGCTACACTTACACCGAGCGTTATCAGGACACTCACATCTGGCACGGCAAGTATCGTCCGCAGAGTGTCAACAATCAGGACTGTCCTTCGTCGAAGAATCTGAACTACAACAACAACAAGCGTATCTATCGTTATGCCGAGACACTGCTGAACGCTGCAGAGTTGTTGCTCCAGACTGGCGGCGGTGTGTCTGAGGCCGCAGGCTACGTCAATGAGGTTCGTGCCCGTGCTGGTCTGCCCGCACTGAATGGTGTCACCATCGACGATATCATGACCGAGCGTCATCTGGAGTTCTGTGGTGAGGGTAAGCGCTACTTCGATCTGGTACGTGCCGAGGGTATCAGCGGCGCCACTCAGAAGGCTTCCACCGTGCTCAAGCCCGACACTTACGGTTATCGCACCAACTCGTGGACGCCCAGCAAGAAGCATATCCCACTGTCGCAGAGCGAACTGGATGCCGATCCCACACTGAAGCAGAACAACTATTGATAATGCATAATTAATAATTCATAATTCATAATAAAAATGAAACAGTTTTTTTCAAATATAAAAGGGATGCGCAGCCAATTATGCATTATGCATTATGCATTGTGCATTTCAGCAGCCGCACTGCTGATGACTGCCTGCTCGCCGGAGAGTTTCGACGGCGCAGACCCCAATGGGCTTCCGTCGGTGAGCGGCGTTGATTTCAATCTCAGCGTCGATCAGGAGTCCAACCAGATGATTGCCACATATACCCCGCAGGCCGGTACTTACCCTGTGTGGATACTGAATGGTAGTACATACTCGACCCTGCAGGAAGTGGGTTTCCAGAACCCTGAGGCCGGTACTTACACCATCGACCTGAAGATTGGTAACCGCAACGGTTTCAGTCAGGGTACCATCAGCAAGACCTTCACCTTCAACGAGACGAAGATCGACTATACATCCGACTTCCGTAAGATCACCGGCAAGGAGTGGCGCTTCGCCAATAAGGAAGTGGCCCACCTGGCTTGTGGCCCTGCCGGAACAGACGGTACTGAGTGGTGGAAAGCCGCTGCCGACGAGAAGAAGGATTTCGGTATGTATGACGACCGCATCACCTTCACCGCCGACAACCGTAAGGGTGGTACTTTCAACTACAATGCCGGTGAGGACGGTCTGACTTACGTGAACACTGGTACGACCAAGTGGGGTCATGAGGATGCAGACTTCGACGCCGTGATCGGTAACCAGACATCATCATGGAGTTTCGAGGTATATGATTGGACGGATGCCGCCGGACAGGTGACGAAGCAGACCTATATCCAGTTGGCTCCCAACACGGCGTTCCCCTACATCTCCAGCGATGCCCAGTATGAGGACCCCCGGTTCCGCATTGAGCAGTTGACAGCCAAGAAACTGGTGCTCATCTATGAGACACCCGACCGCAGCATCGCATGGCGCTTCATCTTCACCTCTGAGGAGGCTGAGAAGGAGTGGGCCGGCTATGATGCCAACAGCGACTTCAATATGTGGAAGGGCATTACGCCTGTCATGACGTTCTACTACAATCCCGATCCAAGTTGGGGCAATGAGCAGACGGATGTCTTCGCATCCCTCTTCCAGGATGCCGGCAACGACTATATGATCACCGTTCCCAACGAGTGCTTCGCCGAGTGGCAGGCTCAGGTGCACTTCCATACCGACCTCGTCACTTCCGCCGCCGTGAACTATGACTTCTCTTGTGTCTTCACTTCCGATGCGGACATCGACGGTGTCGTGGTGAAACTGACCAACGAGGACGACTCGGAGGCGATTATCGATGAGCACAACATCAACCTGAAGGCCGGTGAGGACTATATCTTCTGGGTCAGCAACGTGCCCGGACTCGATATGAGCCCCGTGAAACTCGTGATGGACTTCGGACATGCCAAGGGTGAGACGAACATCAATGTCACGAATATCGTGCTGAAGGATCATGCCAACGACGATGGTACCGTACCGCCAAATAACGATAATCCTGACAATCCCGACCAGCCCACCGTCAAATGGGTGGAAGTGGATTCGCCCGACAATCAGGGTGCCGACTTCAACAAGATCGGTGAGATGCAGTTCTGGTGGGCCAACGGCAGTTGGACGCAGATTGGCGATCCCTACTTCTCCTATGCCAACGGTGTCTATACCATCGTGGCTACCGAGAACGGCGGCAGCGAATGGATGGCACAGAACTCTATCCACAATGCCGTGGTCAACGTCGAGGCCGGACAACTCTACGACATCCGAGCCAAGATCGAGGCCAGCGACGACCTGGGTCGCTACACCTTCAAGATCTGCGACGAGGGTGACGACGACAATACCTTGATCTACAAGGGCGACCTGAAACTGGAGGCTGGTGAGCAGTATGTGGAGTTCATCGGTGTGAAGGCCCAGAAGGGTGGTGAGGACAGCGGCTTTACGACCGCCAAGCTCTTCATCGACCTGGGTGGTGCGCCTGAGGGCTTCGAGTTCAAACTGAGCGAGATCATCATCCAGAAGCATCAGGAAGGTGAAAGCGGCGAAAGCGACGCCTTGTCGTACGATGATCCCGGTAATCTCTGGAAGGCTGTCGATGACGGTACTGTCAAGAGCGGGTTCGGCTACTGGTTTGCCAACGACAGTTGGACCCAGATTCCCAACAACGAGGCTACCCACAGCGGCGATACCTACGTCATTGTCCTTCCTGAGGGCATGGGCGGCAGCCAGTGGCAGGGTCAGTTCCATATCGATACCCAACTCACCGCTTCTGCTGCATTGGCCTACGACTTCCAGTTGGTGATCGAGGCCGACGACGACTGTCCCGGTGTAACCATCAAACTGACCGACTCCGGCGATACCAACTTCTTCTGTGAGGGTCGTCACGACATCACAGCCGACGAGCCGTTTGTCTATACTCTGAAGGGTGCTACGTTGAAAGAAGGTACCGATGCATCTGCCATCCGTCTGTTCTTCGACTTCGGAGGCTCACCCGCTGGTACCAAGGTTAAGATTAGTCAGATTGTCTTTAAGGAGGCACAATAAATGAAACGATTCATGCTAAATACATTTTTGCTCTCTCTCGCCGTGGCCCTGACGGGCTGCGGTGGGAGTAGCGACGACCCCGAACCCGCAGTGCCTACTGTCACGGCATCGCCCGAGACCATCAGTGTGCCGACAGATGGTGGCACCTATACAGTCAACGTCACCACTACCGGTAAGGAGTGGGGGGCTTATACGGAAAGCGACTTCATCACCGTCGAAGCCAAGAATACGGCAGCCCAGTCGGGCACAATCACTGTCACGGTTCCTGCTAATCCGACGACCAGTGCCCGCACGGGCGCCGTCACCATCATGTCGGGAGTAGCCCGTAAGAGTATCAGCGTCACGCAGGCGGCCGCTGAGAAACCGATGTATAATGCCCCCGAGGGCTATACCTTGGTGTGGCAGGATGAGTTTGAGACTGGGTCGGAGTTGAATGCCAACGACTGGACCCACGAGGTGAAGAGCAGCGGTTGGGTGAACCACGAACTGCAGAACTACGTGAACCATAAGACCCCCGATGGTGCCCTGGTCACTCAGGTGAAGAATGGCACCCTGCGTATCACCGCCCTGAAGGAGAACGGTAAGATCTACTCGGGTCGTGTATATGCCAAGGTGAAGAGCGGTTGGCAGTACGGCTATATCGAGGCCAGCATCAAGTTGCCGAAGGGTAAGGGCACATGGCCTGCCTTCTGGATGATGCCCGTCAACTTCCGTTCGTGGCCTGCCGATGGCGAGATCGATATCATGGAGGAGGTAGGCTACCATCCTGACTATGTATCGTCGAGCCTGCATGCCAATGCACATGTCCATTCGAACAATACGCAGGTGACCCACGAGATGAAGTGTGCCGGTGCCGAGGGTGAGTTCCATACCTACGCCATCCTCTGGACATCGAAGAACATCACCACCTACGTCGATGGCAATGTGCAGTTGACTTACGACAACCGCGGTCTGGGCCGCGACGACTGGCCCTACGACGATCCGTTCTACGTCATCTTCAACCTCGCATGGGGTGGCGACTGGGGCGGTGCCCAGGGCGTCGATGAGAGTGCCCTCCCCGCCACGATGGAAGTAGACTATATTCGCGTCTTCCAGAAGAAGTGAATAGTCATAAATGATTAGTTAGCAATATGAATGTGAAAACAAATAATAGGCAGTGGATATTGAGAGTGGCAGTGATACTTATCACTTATCACTTATCACTTATCACTTCTATGGCTCAGCCTCCCGTTTGGCTCGATGAGAGCAAGCCCATAGAGCAGCGCATCGACGATGCCCTCCGTCGCATGACCCTCGACGAGAAGATTGCCGTGATCCATGCGCAGTCGAAATTCTCCAGTCCGGGTGTGAAGCGTCTCGGCTTCCCCGACCTGTGGACCGACGACGGTCCTCACGGTGTGCGCCCCGACGTGCTCTGGGACGAATGGGTACAGGCCGGACAGACCAACGACTCGTGTGTGGCCTTCCCGGCACTCACCTGTCTCGCTGCCACGTGGAACCCCGCGATGGCACGCCTCTATGGCGAGAGCCTCGGCGAGGAAGCCCTCTATCGCAAGAAGAGCGTCATCCTCGGCCCAGGAGTAAATATCTTCCGTACGCCCCTCGGAGGCCGTAACTTCGAGTACATGGGCGAAGATCCCTATCTTGCCTCACGGATGGTGGTGCCCTACGTGCAGGGACTCCAGTCGAAGGGCGTGGCCGCCTGCGTGAAGCACTACTGTCTGAACAACGACGAGGAGTACCGCCATCAGGTGAACGTCATCGTCAGCGACCGTGCCTTGCATGAGATCTACCTGCCAGCCTTCCGTGCCGCCGTGCAGGAGGGTGGGGCATGGAGCATCATGGG
>Ga0310696_10002584_pt1 | contig 23713 bp, 18 predicted proteins | sample AusTroGonzalo_MG_4_FD_203885 | JGI IMG/M metagenome (GOLD analysis project Ga0310696, IMG submission 203885) | Bovine rumen microbial communities from tropical cattle in Woodstock, Queensland, Australia - Gonzalo_02 (v2) (version 2) | ecosystem: Host-associated > Mammals > Digestive system >...
CTCAGGAATTCTGGAGAGTGCCCGTTTCAGGTCCTCATGTCTGAATGCGGCATCCGATTCTTCCTTGCCGGCAACGTGCAAGGCCTCCGGAGCCATCAAATCAACCGCTGGCGGAAGAACCCGACGCAGGTTGTCGATAAAGCAGTTATAGGCAATCCGGAACAGCCAGGCCTTGAAACTCCCGGCGAAGCGGTCACTCATCACATAGGCCCGCACCAGCGCTTCCTGCGCAATATCATCGGCGACATGCTCCAACTCTTCATAAACGACATCCTTGACCAGTTTTACTTTTGGAATCCGAAGGATTATGATGAGGCGATGTCAAGTCTGGACTACTACCTGAACCACATTCCAGAGATACTTGACACATCCGACATAACTGACGGAGATTTCAATTTTTAGCCCTTCATTCCCGATTCCCACGAAAAAGTCGTATCTTTGAGAGTTCGAGAACAAGCCAACTTCGACTGCATTTTATGAAGGAACTGACGATACACGACATAGAAACCATCATCCGGCGCGACGAAAGCCGCGTTCTGGAGGTCAAGAAGACGACTGGCGAGATAGTCGCCGGTATGCAGTCTGGCTGTGCCTTTCTCAACACTGAGGGAGGCTGGCTCTTTTTCGGCATTCATCCAAAGACGCTTAAGATTCTTGGTCAGGATGTTGCAGACCAGACTCGTCAGGATATTGCCAAGGAATTGCGCAAGTTTGTCCCGGCCATTGATTTATTCGCCCAGTATGTTGATGTTCCAGGTCGTCCAAATCAGAAGGTCATTGCCATTTGGTTTCCGGCCCCGATGGGTTATGCCGCACCTTACACTTACGACAGCCGTCCTTACTACAAGGTGGAGAATACCACGGCCGTTATGCCGCGCGAGATGTTCGATGAGCGCATCCGCTTCAGCGACCCCAAGAAATTCAGTTGGGAGCTTGCCCCGTGCAGGGAAGCCACCCTGGACGACATCGACGAAAACACCCTCACGGCTGCCATCCGTGGCGGCATCGCCAAAGGAAGGATTCCCGCAAGTGCCGCCGATGCCGTGACGCTCCCCGAACGTTTAAGCCCATTCAAGGTCCTCCTGCCGGATGACGCGCTCACCAACGGAGCCATTGCCCTGTTCGGCAAGGATCCGTACAAATTCTTCAATCATTGCCGCGTCCGTCTGGCCCGCTTCGAAGGAACCATCATGGACAAGTTCCGTGACCAGGCCGTCATAGACGCCAACCTCTTCCAGCAGCTCCAGGCCATCGAGGACTTCTGCCGCAAACACATGTTCATGTCCGGCGACCAGGACCAGTTCGATAGTAAGAACGTACTCACCGTTCCGCTCAAGGTTGTCAGGGAAGCCGCCCTCAACCTACTGATTCACAGAACCTGGTGGTCAGAGGGAAGGACTCCCAGCGTGAACATCTTCGACGACCGCGTGGAGTTTATGAACCCCGGCGCATTCCCTCCCGGCACCACTCCTGCCGATTTCCGCCACCGTCCCCACTCCGTGCTCGTGAACGAGGTCATTGCCAATGCTTTATTCAAGGGCGGCAAGACCGAAGGTTGGGGACGAGGGATTCTTGACATCTTCACTCTCTGCAAAGAAGCCGGGCTTCCCGAACCGGAGTATGACTTTGTTCCCAACTTCGTCTGCCTGACCATCCGCTTCAAGAATCCGCTTACTCCATATCTTAGTGGTGATGAAAATGGTGGAGTAAATGGTGGAGTAAATGGTGGAGTAAATGATGGTGTAAATGATGGTGTAAAAACTCTTAGTGAGAGTCTGAAACCAGTTTATTCAACTGTTTTTTCCAATCCTGGAATAAAAGCCAATAATGTTGCTGCTCTTCTTGACCGTCCTTTGCCTACTGTCGAGAAGCAATTGGCAACTCTTAAGAAGAAAGGACTGATTGAATATCGTGGCTCCGCCAAGACTGGCGGATACTACGCGAAATAATCCATGTCCTCTGTATCACACCCGATACAAGCGATACAACCGATACAGTATGTATTGCATTCTCGATTTCTGCTACAGCCTGTAGCAGTAATTCGTTGTAGTCAGATTTACCTATGGGTGATATGGTCATCTTTGTCATAAGAGGCAAGTATTAATGCCGGAACATTATTGCTCCGGATTACAAAGGTATTAAGATTTTATTGGAAGTCAACTCTCTTCTATCAAGAGGACATTGTGGTAAACTGGATCGATATCGATGCGGATAATATGAAAATGAAGGACCTGATGGACCGAATGGTAAAAATTGTCCTGAACGTAGAGAAGAAGGTCGATGAACTTGAGTCAAAGATAAGCAATTATTACGAAAGGTCAATATCCGTTTCTTCGGCCATCTTGGTGGTGCTGAACTTGGCCAGATAGTGCTTGGTGGTCTCTACGGACTGGTGTCCAAGGGCCTGACTGATAATCTCTATGGACTTATCCTTGTTCTTCAGCGTCATGGCAAAGCTGTGACGGGCGGTGTAGATGGTAATATTCTGCTGGCTTTCCGGAAATTTCAGCTTCTTGGCAATAGTCTTCAAGGAGGCGTTAAAGCGCTTTCTGATCTGAGATAAATATTCGTCCATTTTATCGGCCGAAACTTCCACACTGATAATGGGAAGGACATATTCACCAAATTTCTCTGTGTTATTTTCGAACCAGTCCAGCTCGCGGCGGATATTGGGTGTTACCTGAATATCAAACTCCCCCTTCGTCTTGGAACGTCGGTACTGTAGCATTACCACTTCCTTGCTTTCTTTTGTAGTTTCGTCCGTCACGGTTGCCTGGTAGAAGTTCTCCTTGGTTAGTAACGCCATATCTTTCCAATTCATCCCACGGCAATAATATGAAAACAGAAACAGGTGCCTCGTCCGCTCCAAGACGGCATTCTTGAAAGATGTATTTGCCAACGCCTTGAGACTGTCCAGCGTAAGATACTGATCCGTTTTACTCAATTCAGACTGCGGAATGCGAACCTTTCCATCTTCCTTTCCGCTGCTGAACGGATATAACTCCGGCGTAATTACCTTATCCCGGATAGCAATATTGAAGAATCGGCGTATTTCACGCATGCGGATGCTTATGGTATTGGGGGAATTCCCTTTTTTCACCGCATAATCTACATATCCTTGCAAGTACTTTGCGTTAATATCCTGAAACATTTTCTTTTGAAAGCCATCATCATAGGTGACAAAAGAAGCAAGGGCATCATTAGCTATCTGGACCCTTTTGAACTTCTCACGTCCTGCGTATTCCTGGTCAATGACTCCCTTTGCAAACTCATAAAAGACAGCACGCCTGGGAGCGCTCTCAAAATCGACCCGGAACTGTTCCAGGCTCCAACTGACATGCTGGTCTGAATAGCGCTTTAGGATTTCCAGCGCCCGACCCTCCAGCTCTCCCAGCTTATCGTTTGCAGTCTTGTTCGTATAAGTAACGGTCTTCCCCCCTTCTTCCTTCCTTTCCAGATTGAAAGGGCGCACACCCTTTCCCTGGAAGAATCTTCCTCCTTTGGAACTGGTGTCAAACTGTTTCTCGGTGGCATAGAAACCAGTAGAGAAATACACACGCTTATTGCCGCTGTCGGCAAGACGGAGAACCACCGGGTGCTCGCCTTTAGCGTTAGTCTTGCTTTTCTTCAAGAAGGTACTGACTGTAGACATAAGAACAATATAAGGGGCGTGAAAAGGGCGTGATTTTTAGTATAAACTCATATAAATGCATTTTTGTAAATCATTGATTTACGTATGCAAAATTAATGATTTCTAACTAATTATCCAAATCGATTTGCTCGAAAAACCTGCCTTACAAGCAGGGGGTCACTGGTTCGAATCCAGTACCGCCCACACCAATAAAAAAGACCGGTTTCCCGGTCTTTTTTTGTTATCTATTGGTTCAAAGAGCCAAGCGGAGGCCGATAAGCGCTATTTGCACGGTAATGCGGCGCGTAAAGCGACTCTATCACGGCTACAGGCGCCTGGAAGCTGCCCGCGCGCACCACGAAGAACTCTTCGGTAACGGTGGTCTTCTCTTCGGGATAACTCTCGTAGTAATACTCCGTAGCGGCAGCCTTCACATTGCGGTAAGCGTTGTAGGAAACAAGGCCGGAAAGCTGTTGCACCGGACTCAGGGAAGCCTCGCGGCCCGCCGTGAGCTTCACGAAGGAACGGTTCTCGGCATTCCAGATGCGGTACTTGACAGTAATCTTGTCCCCCACCTTCACCGAATCTCCGGGCTGGATCTCCTCCCCGTTCCGGTAGAAGGCACGCTCCAGCGTGAAGCCGTTCCCCGAAGCCTGAATCTGGTCAAACGGGACTTCGTAAGAGGCCGATAGCACCAGTACCTTGGTATTCAGCAGGTCTTCGGAGCCTTCCAGGATGGCCGTAACGGCATCTACGAACGCCGGTGAGGTATCCCACTGCTGCGTTTCCTTCTGCAGCATCAGCCACAGCCGGATTCCGTCGGCCACAGTCGGAGAAGCCTCAGCCAACAGTTCGCAGATAAGCGTATGGGCATAGGCCTCGCTTTCCAGCAGGCCGCGCCAGGGCATCACGGCGTTGGGATAGTACCAGCCGCCGTCGCGGTGCTCCACCGCATATTCCAGCAGGGAAGCCGTCTCGGCTTGAATGGTTTTCCTGATTTTGGCGGATGTCCGAGGCTTCACGCCCCAGGCCTTGGCCAGCGCCAGGCCACCCTCACGCTCTGCAAGATTCTTCAGGGTGAGCAGGTAGCGGGCCTTTTCCAGCACCCGGCCTTTGGTGTCGAACTTCAGCTTCTCCACCTTCTCCTTGAACGGCACCTCGCTGTACATCGAGCGCACCAGGGCAAATTGCCTGGTGAAATGCTTGTCCAGGTACTGGACGCTGGTCGTCAGGTCCGGCACCTCCACGCCGCGGTCGCGCAACTTGGCAAAGCGCTCCAGCAGCACGGCCGTAATCACCGGGCTGGACCGCATGCCTTCGAACCAGGCGAATCCGCCGTCGGCGTTGCGGCAGAGCAGGATTCTCTCCAGGAGTTCGGCCGATTGCTGCACGTACCAGGCTTCGGAGAGCGAGAGGACGTCGGTTCCGGAAGGTTCCACGTGCTCCGGAATGACTTCGTTCACCATATCCAGGATCGAAATCTCCCGCAGGGTGGCCTGAGAGGCCGGCACGTTCACGAAACGGCCACGAAGGTCGGCCAGCAATGCCTCCCGGTCCATCCCGGCGCGAAGTACGGCCGAATGGGCTTCGGTAAGCTGCTGAGCCGCAGCGTACACGGGCACCTTCATCCGAACCGCATCGGAGAACTCCTTGGCACGGAAAGAAGCCGTAATTACACAGGAGGAAGGCAATGCATTGCCTTTCTCCTGTGTAACTATCACCGGGAAGTAGTGGGTCACGGTTTGTCCGGCGGGCACGGTCACGGAGACCTGTTGCACGGCGTCTCCCACCTGCAGGCTCAGCGTGCCGCGAACGTCCTCATCGGCCACGGATGAGACCGTGACGGCGGCGTTATATACGTCTCCCACATAGAGGTAGCGCGGTTCCAGCAGGGATACCTTCACCGGCAGGGAAACCAGCATCTCGTTCTGGATGAGCGCGTTATGCATAGCCGCGTCGTGCGCGTACACGCGTACATAGAAGGTTGAGAGCTTATCCGAAGTCTTGAAACTGAAGTTCAGCTTGCCGTCGGCCGACGGGCGCAGATGCGGCTGGAAGGTAAGGGACGGGGCAAAGTCCTCGCGGATGGCGGGCTGCTCCGCGGCAACGTCCATCATAGCCTCCTCCGATTCGGCCGCGGTATCGTACACCGCCATCGTATTGATGCCGGCCGATTTGGCCAGAGGAGCCCCGATGCCGCGGTACAGGATGTGGCTGTATCCGCCACCCACACGGCCGCAGGCGCTGGAAATTCCCACCGTCTCTACCGAGAAGTCCCGCCGGTGCACCAGCGGCCAGTCGTTGGTTTCAATAGCGTCGATGCTCTTGTCCCAGGCTGCGACCAAAACCTCGGCGCCGGGCTGCGTCTTTACGCTAAAGCTGTATTTTGTACCGGGATAGGCCTTGTCCTGGAAGCGAGTAAACTGCAGGGGCATCGTATATTTCTCCTGGGCCCTGCGATACATCTGTCCATAGTTGACGGCCTGTCCGTGAATGAAATAAAACACCTGCAGATAGACGGCGTCCGGATACTCTTCCTTATAGGACAGCGTGAGGGTCTCCAGGCTTCCTCCCCTCACCTGCAAGGTCTTGTTTTCCAGAACCTTCCGGTCCTTGCCGTAGAGCGTAACCACGGTCCAGGCATCGCCTTCGCCGGTTCCCAGACGCGCCGTAATGCCTGCACCGGCCTCAATGGTTTCCGTACCCGGCACAAACACGTGCTTCACCTCCTTCGGCAGCGCTTTGTCCTGCGCCGGCAGGCAGAAGATGCGGGCCGTCACTTCCCCGGTTACGTAATTTCCATCAGCCTTCCGGGCCGATGTCTGCGCCTTGAGCAGGTAAAGTCCGCTGCCAGGCAGCGCCAGCGACACGCTTTCGCCGGAAGGGGTTTCGCCCTGGGCCAGAACCTTACCTTCGGGGGTGGTGAGGGTGTACTGCACGGGCAACGGCACGGAATTGCCGCCGTTGTCCTGCGCCTGCAGCAATACCTGCGCACTCCCCTCCGTTACCACGAATTGGGGATTCCGCTGACGCCAGGAGCCATTCTCCAGGGTAGACACCAGCTGGGCATCGGCCGCATTCTTCACCTGGGCGATCACCCGGAGTTCGTCGCCGATGTACCAACTGCGACCGTAAGCAGAAGTTTCGCCGCCGGCATCGGTGACGGTAACCTCGGCCCGATAATAACCGCTCTCCCGAGCCTCAAAGCTGGTTTCAAAGCGGTTGTCGGGACCCATGGGCAGTTCTTTCTCCAGGACGGCCTCTCCGTAGCGGCTCACCGTAACGGCGACGCGTGCGCCGGCCAGATTATGCCCGGAATAACTCACCAGGCGACCGCTCAGAGGCACCTGGGCACCGGTGAGGTACAGTTCTTCTACCGGATCGAAGACCAGGTCGAAGCTGGGCAGCACGAACTCGTCCACGCGGAACGAATCCTGGCCCAGACCATTCACCACCAGGTTCCAATAGCCGTTGCGATGCCCTTCCGGAATCGCGAAGCTAGCGCTGACTGAGCCCCAGGCATTGGTAGTTAACTCTTTGGTTTCCACCTTATTGCTTTCGGGATCGCGCAACGTAAGCGTGAGTTTGCGGTTCTTCACCACGGTCAGGCTGCGGGCCGGATCCCCGTCAAAGACAATGACTTTGAACTGCACGGTGTCGCCGGGGTGGTAGGCCCCGCGGTCCTTATAGATGTTGCAGCGCACGTGATTTTCGGCCTTCGAGGCCTGGAAACTGCGGTTCACGTATACGGGCTGGGATTTCCGGGTTCCGTCCTCGGCCACCAGTTCCCAGGTGGCGGAAGAATTACCCAGATGCTGGGCAAAAGCCTGAGGCAGCGGAGTAAATCCGTTCAGTTTCAAGGTAGCAGACGCTACTTCCTTGCCGCTCTTGTTCAGGATCAGCTTTACACTGCTCAGCGGTTTCCCGCTGTCGTAATCGGTCACGTAAACGCAATAGCCGCGGCTGTCGGTACGCGTGGCAATGGACAGATGGTACTGGATATAGGACTCCTCGGCCGTTAACTTGCCATTCTTGAGTTCCAGCATATATTCGCCGTCGGGCAGTTCCGGGAGCACGATTTTTACCGTATCCACCACATAAAAACTGCCGATGGGGTTCTGGACCTGCCAGGTTTGCAGGGTCTTTTTCTCCTGCTTCAGGGTAAGCGTGGCCTGGGAAAGGTTGCGCAGGCGCACAGTGGCTTCCCCCTTTTCGGCATCGACCCACAGGTCTTTGTCGGTGAGGGTGGCCATCAAACCGGAGGGATAGTTGCAGCCCTTGACCAGGGTTTTGGCATCGCCAGAGTAGCCCTTGCGCTCTTTCTCCAGCGCTTGGGCATCTTCGTACAGTGCCCGGAAAGCGCTGGCATCGGCCCTTTCGCGGACAAGCCGGTCAAAGCGCAGGCGCAGGAGCTCGCCCTTGGGATACACGCCGAAGGGCACATGGGCGTATTTGTCGGCCAGAACCTGCCAGGCGGCGGTTTCGGCCTGCTGTTTTTCATCGTTGGGAAAACTGCGGCGGGTCAGGGCGATGTACTCCCGGGCCGCTTCGTTGGGGTAGATCCCGGCAACTTCGGCCTTGAGAGAATCGGAAAAGAGATACCACAACGCATATTCGCGGTCGTTGCGGATGAAGGGGGCCAGACTGCCGTTCAAATAGCCTTCCACCCCCCGGTGCAAGGCCCGGTGGCAACCCTGGAAGCCCTCGGGGTGCGCCTGTACATAGGCCTCCAGATCGGCGTGGGAAGCATAGGCCCACTGGGCCATCCACAGGAACGTGACGATGGGCTCGTCAAACTCCTTCACTTCCCGGGCCAGGGCCTCCCGCAGCGACTCACGCTCTTTCCAGTTCCGGCGCTGAACCGTGTTCACATAGGCGGTGGCCGCATCATAAAAGTCCACGGGAAGGTGCTGCGCCATCGCCTGGCTCTTGATATTCGCCAGAATCTCGGCCTCCTTTTTGGGGAGGTCGGCCTTATTGGCTTTCTCGTATTCTTTCCAAAGCGTCACAAGCTGGTGCCCGTTATCTGTGTTTTGCGCAAAAAGCGTTACGGCGCCGGCCAGCATGGCCAGCAAACCGCATAGAATCATGCGTTTCATAACTTTTCCACGTTTTTCCCGTACATTCTCAATTATTGTGCCCGTACAGCGGAAGAGCCTCGGCCACTACGAACGTACTTCCTCCTATATATATAAGGGTATCGGGGGTTGCCAGGGACAGGGCCTTCTTCACAGCCTCTGCTACGGAGTTCTCCAGCAGCGCATTTCCGGAGAACTTCCGAAAGATTTCTTCGGCCGGAAGGGCTCTCGGGGTGTCTGGGGTGGTGAAGATGCAGGTGGCGCACTGGGGTATCAGGGGCAGGATGGCATCCAGGTCTTTGTCGGCCATGATGCCGTAGACGATGATGAGGGCGTCATGCTTGCCGGAGGCCAGGGCCGATTCCAGCTGGGCGAAGTTGCTGCGCAGGGCGTGGGCATTGTGGCCGATGTCGGCGATGACGGTGGGGTGCTCCTGCAGACGCTCCCAGCGGCCGTGGAAGCCCATGTTGCGGGCGGTATGGATGATGCCGTCCAACAAGGCTTCGCTGTTGGCAAGCGACTCATAGCCAGGGCTTTGGTGCAGGATGTCAAGGGCGGCCAGCACGGTTCGCAGGTTCTTTTTCTGGACATCGGCCTGCAGGTCCATGGCCGACAGAACCTCCCGATGCCGGTCCCAGAGGGAGGGCGTTTCCTGGTCGGCGAAGGCGAGGGGGCCCGGGCATGCCGTGCGCCGGGCCTGGAAGACGGGCGCGGTCTCGGAGTGCGTCTCTCCGACCAACGCCGGGACATCGGCCTTGAAGATGCCGGCTTTCTCGGCGGCGATCTGCGCGAGGGTGTTCCCCAGCAGGGCCATATGGTCCAGGCCGATGGAAGTGACAATGGTCAGGTCCGGCTTTTCCAGGATGTTGGTGCTGTCCAGGCGGCCGCCCAGACCCGTCTCGATGACGGCGACGTCCACTTTTTGATCTGCGAACCACTTGAATGCCAGGCCGGTAGTAATTTCAAAGAACGACAACTGATGCTCTGTAATCCAGGGCATCCACTCCGTGAGGAACTCATAGACGTACTGCTTGGAGATAAGTACTGCGGAGGGGGTGTTCCCCGCAGAAATAACCATCCGTTCCCGGAAGTCAATCAGATGCGGAGAGGTGAACAGACCGATGCGCAGGCCGCAGGCGCCCAGGGCCGATGCCAGCATATTGGCTACCGAACCCTTGCCGTTGGTGCCGGCGATATGGATGCTGCGGAACTGCCGGGTGGGATGCCCCAGGGCCTCTTCGAAGGCTTGCATCCGCTCCAGGCCCGGTTTATAGGCCCCGGCCGTGAACCCTTCCTTCTGTACCGAAGGGAAACGCCGGAAGATATCCTGCACCAGCGCCTGGTAAGTCTGCTCTGAAAATTCCATAACAACACAAAGATACAAAAAACAATATTGCCTTTCTTCGGAAAATTGTCTAAATTTGAGGCATGAGTGGGAAAATAGACCTGCTAAACAGCAATTACATCATCGACGGAGTGCAGATGCCGCTCACGCCGGCAAAGATGCTCCGCGAGTGTATGACCGAGCCGCCGCTGGAACCCGACGGCGATGCTCCAACCCTGGCCGACGAGCGGGAAGACCCCGCCCCGGACAATCACTGCTACGACGAATCCCTCACCGAACGCTATGCCCAGTTGGTAGACTATCTGGAAAAGCGCGAGTTGCCCATTCCCTTCGCCGGGTCCTATTCGGCCGGAAAAGTGGCACAGGCGCTGCTGGATGCCATCTGGATGGGCGGTCACTTCCGCCTGGGAGACCTCTCCCTCAAGGCCGAATGGAAGTGGAATGCCAAGGAAATCGGCCTGGCCGCCGCCTTCTACAGTTCCGTTGAAGAAGCCTGCAGCTACATCGATGCGCTGGGCGTCAAGATTGAGAAGTACAGCCTCACCAGCGGGGCACCGTCGGTCAGTTTCAAGGCCACTACGGTGGCCGAGGCCGATGAAGACCTCCCGGAGGAGGAAAGCCTGCTGCGGGACCTTCCCTACCGGACGGTGAATCCGCGGATGTCGCGCCGCAGGAAGGTATCGGCCAGCCTGGTGCCCGAGGCCCAGGACTGGATCCTGTACATCCCCTTCGACCCCTGCGACTTCCGCCTGGGCGGCAGTGCCCTTTGCCAGGCCCTCCAGACCTGCCCTTCCACCGCACCCGACATCCAGGACGCCGACTACTTCATGGACTGCTACGAGGTCGTGCGGGAGCTGGTAGAGGACGGCATCGTCAAGGCCGGCACTACGGTGGCCGACGGCGGGCTTATGTCGGCCCTGCGTTCCATGGCCGGCACTACCGGCGCCAGCGTAAGCATCCAGGATATCTGCAAGGCCTACGGCAACGAACTGCCCCTGCGGGTGCTATTCTCCGAGGTTCCCGGCGTCGTCATCCAGATTGCCGACATCGACTACGATTACGTAGACGCCGAACTCATCCTGCAGGACGTGGTTTACTTCCCCATCGGCCATCCTGTTCCCGGAAAATCCGGCGTGGAACTCACCGGCAAAGTGGAAATTCCGCAAATTCTCGAATCCCTCTTAAATACACTGGAAGGTGAAGACTAAGAAGAAATCCAAAATCTTCGTGCTGGACACCAATATCATCCTGCACGACTACCAAAGTGTGAAACAGTTCCAGGACAACGACGTGGTCATTCCCATTGCGGTCATCGAGGAACTGGACAAGTTCAAGAAAGGCGACGAAACCATCAACTTCAACTCCCGCGCCTTTATGCGGGAGATCAATACGCTGGTCGAGACCCACAAGATGGGTCCCCGGGGCGTTCCGCTGGGAGGGAAGAAGGGGTACATCAAGATTGAGCCCAACCATCCGTTCTCGGAGGAATGGAAGGAACTGTTCCGGGACGATATCCCGGACCACCGCATCCTGGCCACCGCCATGTGGGTGCGGGACAACAACCCCGACCGCTTCGTAGCCCTGGTTACCAAGGACATCAATCTGCGGCTCAAGGCCAAGGCTGCCGGCATGGAAGCCCAGGACTACCTCACCGACCGCATGGACAACGAGGTCATGGACTCCCTGGAGCGCGAAGTCATCGAGATGGAGGCTTCTTCCGAAGCCCTGCAGCGGCTTTGCTACGGCCAGGACAACAGCATTCCCTGGCTGGAAGTGAGCAACAAGCAGCCCACTCCCAACCAGCTGTACAAGTTCAATTATGGCGGGGTTACGGTATGCGCTCGCTACGACGCCAAGCGGGAGATGATTGTGCTGGTGCGCACGCAGCAGGCCTACGGCATCCGCCCGCGCAACGACGAACAGAAGTTCGCCATGGACGCCTGCCTCAACCCGGAGATTCCGCTGGTTTCCCTCACCGGCGGTGCCGGTACCGGCAAGACGCTCATCGCGTTGGCATCGGCCCTGGAGCAGGCCGACGAATACGACCAAATCATCCTCACGCGCCCGACGGTGGTGCTGGGCGGGCAGGACATCGGCTTCCTCCCCGGAGACCAGAAGAGCAAGATGAGCCCCTACGTGCAGCCCCTGATGGACAACCTGGAGGTAATCCGGCACTGCTTCAAGCCTGGCAGCAAACAGTCCCAGCGCCTGGAATTCATGCTCAAGGAGGAAAAACTGCTCATCTCCCCGCTGGCCTACATCCGCGGCCGCTCCCTGGGAAAGGTCTATTTCATTGTAGACGAAGCCCAGAACCTCACGCCCCACGAGATGAAGACCATTATCACCCGCGCCGGAGAAGGCACCAAGATGGTGTTTACCGGCGATATCTTCCAGATTGACCAGCCTTACCTGGACCAGTGGTCCAACGGCCTCACCCACCTGGGAGAGAAGATGAAGGGCCAGTACCTCTTCGAGCACATCTTCCTGCGCAAGGGCGAACGTTCGATGCTCTCCGAAATCGCTTCGAAGCTGCTGTAGCTCTCGCTTTGGCCCAAGCGCCTGAATATCAACTATATAAAAAATTCTCTTTAGGCTGTTTGACCTAAAGAGAATTTTTTAAAGTATTGACTCTTAGAGACTTACTTGCTCTGCGAGATCTGAGCCTGAGCAGCGGCGAGGCGGGCGATGGGCACGCGGAACGGGCTGCAGGACACATAGTCGATGCCGATGGTGTTGAAGAACTCGATGGACTTGGGATCTCCACCGTGCTCACCGCAGATACCGCACTGCAGGTTGGAGCGGCGGCTGCGGCCACGCTCTACACCCATCTGGACCAGCTGGCCGACGGCTTTGACGTCGATGGTCTGGAAAGGATCGGAATCCAGGATCTTGTTGCCCAGGTAGTCACCCATGAAGGTGCCGATGTCGTCGCGGCTGAAGCCGAAGGTCATCTGGGTAAGGTCGTTGGTGCCGAAGCTGAAGAACTCGGCGGTACGGGCCATACGGTCGGCGGTGAGGGCAGCGCGAGGAATCTCGATCATAGTACCGAACTGGTAGTCGATGAGCTGGGCGGAGTGGGCCTCTACCTCGGCCTTGATGCGGTCGCAGATCACCTTCTGGAAGTTGAGCTCACGGGCGCTGATGGTAACCGGGATCATGATTTCCGGGTGCGGGTGCAGGCCTTCCTTCTGGAGTTCGGCGGTAGCGGTGAAGATGGCGCGATACTGGGTTTCGGCGATGAGCGGGAAGCTCACGTGCAGACGTACACCGCGGTGACCCATCATGGGGTTAACCTCGTGCAGGCTTTCTCCACGCTTCTCGACTTCCTTCACGGAAATGCCCAGATCCTTGGCCAGTTCCTTCTTCTTTTCCTCTCCCTGAGGGACGAACTCGTGCAGCGGCGGATCCAGCAGACGGAACACGACCGGCTTGCCGTCCATCACGCGGAGGGTCTCCTTGACGGCGGCCTTCATGAAGGGCTCGAGTTCGGCCAGGGCGGCCTTGCGCTCTGCGTCGGTGTCGCAGAGGATCATCTTGCGGAGCTTGGACAGCGGGAGTTCGCTGTTACGGCCGTAGAACATGTGCTCGATACGGAACAGGCCGATGCCCTGGGCGCCGAACTTGAGGGCGCGGGCGGCATCTTCGGGGGTATCGGCGTTGGTGCGGACATCCAGCTTGCGGAACTTGTCGCACATGGCCATGAACTTGGCGAAGAGCGGGTTCTCGGAGGCGTCCATGGTGTCGATGGCACCTTCGTAAACCAGACCCTTGGCACCGTTCAGGGACAGCCACTCACCTTCCTTGTAGGCCTTGCCACCGTTGAAGGTGACGGTCTTGTCCTTGAAGTTGATCTTGATGGCGTCGCAACCTACGATGCAGCACTTACCCCAACCACGGGCCACCAGGGCGGCGTGGGACGTCATGCCACCGCGCTCGGTGAGGATACCCACGGAGGCGTGCATACCGTCGATGTCTTCGGGGGAAGTCTCTTCACGGACCAGGATGCACTTCTTGCCTTCGGAGGCAAACTTAATGGCATCCTCGGAGGTGAAGACGATCTGACCTACGGCACCACCCGGGGAAGCGGGCAGACCCTGAGCCAGCACGGGAGCCTTCTTCTCGGAAGCAGGATCCAGGATGGGGTGCAGGACCTCGTCCAGCTGGGCGGGAGCTACACGCATCACGGCGGTCTTTTCGTCGATGAGACCTTCCTCAACCATATCTACGGCCATCTGGAGGGCAGCCAGACCGGTGCGCTTGCCAATACGGCACTGCAGCATCCAGAGCTTGCCTTCCTGGATGGTGAACTCGATATCCTGCATATCCTGGAAGTGATCTTCCAGATGCTTGCGGATGTCGTCCAGTTCTTTGTAAACCTCGGGCATAGCCTTTTCGAGGGAAGCGAGGTTCTTATTCTTTTCGCTCTTGGTAGCTTCGTTCAGGGGGTTGGGGGTACGGATACCGGCCACCACATCCTCGCCCTGGGCGTTGATGAGCCACTCACCATAGAACTTGTTGTCACCGTTGGCAGGGTTACGGGAGAAGGCCACACCGGTAGCGGAGGTCTCACCCATGTTACCGAACACCATGGACTGGACGTTCACAGCGGTGCCCCAGTCATCGGGAATGTGCTCGATCTGACGGTAACGGATGGCGCGCTTGCCGTTCCAGCTCTTGAACACGCCGCCGATGGAACCCCAAAGCTGAGCCTTGGCATCGTCCGGGAATTCAACACCCAGAACTTCCTTGATGCGTACCTTGAAGGCCTCGGCCAGGTCCTTGAGCTGCTCTGCGGTGAGCTCGGTGTCGCTGGTATAACCGTTGGCTTTCTTCACTTCCTCCATCATGCGGTCCAGCTGCTGGCGGATACCCATACCGTCGGCGGGCTCGATGCCTTCGGCCTTCTCCATCACGACGTCGGAATACATCATGATGAGACGACGATAAGCGTCATATACGAAACGGGGGTTGCCGGTCTTCTTGATCATGCCGGGGATGGTGGCGCTGCAAAGGCCGATATTGAGGATGGTGTCCATCATGCCGGGCATGGAGCTGCGGGCACCGGAACGGCAGCTTACGAGGAGCGGGTCATTGGGATCACCGAATTTCTTGCCCATGATCTTTTCCGTTGCTTCCAGGGCCTCGGCTACCTCGGCGCGGAGTTCGGGGGTGTAACCACCGCCCAGACGATAATATTCCGTGCAGCATTCCGTGGTAATGGTGAAACCGGCGGGCACGGGCATGCCCAGGAGGTTCATCTCGGCCAGGTTGGCGCCCTTGCCACCCAGAAGCTCTCTCATTTTGCCATCGCCCTCGGCGTGCTTGCCACCGAAACGATAGACTCTTTTCTTAATTTCTGCCATAAAACTAGTATTAAATAAAAATATTATATTCCAAAACGTGCAAATTTACTAAAAATTCCCCGAAATGCCTAAAATTATTAACATCCGGGTTCCCGGCGCCCTCCTGGGCACCGGTGCAGCACGTGGCCAGGACCGGATTTGCGGGAAAACGGTCTTGGCGAGATGCTCCGTCGCTAAAACAGATATACGCAATAGCCCAGGCCATAGAGCAGGCACAAGGCGAAAGTGGACATAACCAGCAAGGGAAGCATGGAGTCCAGCGCCCGGTCTTCACGGGTCCAGATGCCACGCAGGTGCTTGATATACAGCGGCAGGGTAATCACCCACATCCAGTGCCACCAGGACGGCCAGCACAGCAGGCAGTAGACACTCATGCAGGCCCACCCAAGGCCGATGAGCACCGTCTGGTAAATGCGCGCTTTGTGAACGCCCAGCTTGATGGCCACCGTTACGCGGTTGGCGGCATCGGTCTTCATATCGCGGATGTTGTTCACGTTCAGGACGCCTACGCTGAAGCAGCCCACGCCGGCGGCCGGCAGCAGCAGTTTCCAGTGCAGCCCCGCCCCTTTGGTGCATACGAAATACGCGCCCAAAACGGACACGAGGCCGAAGAAAATGAATACGTAGATATCGCCTTTGGCCCGGTAGCCGTAAGGGTTGGAACCCAGCGTGTACTTCATTGCTCCCGCAATGGCGGCGGCGCCCAGCAGCAGCACCATGATGGGCGTAAGGTCCAGCAGGGTGCCGAAGGCACGCCAGGTCATGGCCGACCCAAACACCACGCACAATCCTACAAACAGGCCGATGAGCCGCTTCATGTCGGCGATGCTCATGTCTCCGCTGTTCAGGCCGTACTGCGGGCCCTGCCTTTCGGCGGTGTCGGTGCCCCGAAGGACATCGCCCAGTTCATTGGACAGGTTGGACAGGATTTGCAGGCACACCGTAGTGAGCACAATGAGGACGGCGGTCCATAGGTCTACCTTCCAGTCGGCTACGGCCAGGAGGATGCCCAGCAGCACACCGGCGCAGGAAAGCGGCAGCGTACGCAGGCGCATGGATTGTAAAGCAGCTTTAACTGTCATGGCTAGTCCAGCTTAAGCACGGCCATAAAGGCGCTCTGGGGAACCTGCACGGTGCCAATCTGGCGCATGCGCTTCTTGCCCTCCTTCTGCTTTTCCAGCAGTTTGCGCTTACGCGTAACGTCGCCGCCATAGCACTTGGCGGTTACGTCCTTGCGTACCTGACGCACGGTTTCGCGGGCAATGATCTTGGCGCCGATGGCAGCCTGCACGGCAATGTCGAACTGCTGGCGGGGGATGAGGTCCTTGAGCTTGAGGCAGATCTTGCGGCCGAAGTCGTAGGCGTGGTCCTCGTGGATGAGGGTGCTCAGGGCATCGGCCGGGTCTCCGTTCAGGAGGATATCCAGCTTGACCAGGCGGGCCGGACGGAAGTCGGTCACATGATAGTCGAAGGAGGCGTATCCCTTGGAGATGGACTTGAGCTTGTCATAGAAGTCGAAGACAACCTCCGACAGCGGCAGGTCGTAGTTCAGCTCCACGCGGTCGGTGGTAATATAATGCTGGCCGATGAGCGTGCCGCGCTTGTCCATGCACAGTTTCATGATGGGGCCGTAGAAATCGGCCTTGGTGATGATCTGGGCGCGGATGTACGGTTCTTCGATGTGGTCGATCACGCTGGGCGCGGGCAGTCCCGAAGGGTTGTGCACGTCCACAACCTCTCCCTTGGTGGTATATACCTTATAAGATACGTTGGGGACGGTGGTGATCACGTCCATGTTGAATTCGCGGAACAGGCGTTCCTGCACAATCTCCAGGTGCAGCAGGCCCAGGAAGCCGCAGCGGAAGCCGAAGCCCAGGGCCAGGGAACTCTCGGGTTCGTAGGTGAAGGAGGCGTCGTTCAGCTGGAACTTCTCCAGCGTGGCGCGCAGTTCCTCGAACTTGGAGGCATCTACCGGATACAGACCGGCGAAAACCATCGGCTTCACTTCCTCGAAGCCCGCAATGGCCTCGCGGCAAGGCTCTTCCACGTGCGTGATGGTGTCTCCCACCTTCACTTCCACGGCGGCCTTGATGCCGGTGATGATGTATCCTACGTCTCCGGCACGGACCTCGCCGGTGGGGTTCAGCTTCAATTTCAGGTTGCCCACTTCCTCGGCCTCGTACTCGTTGCCGGTGCTGAAGAACTTGACCTTTTCTCCGGTGCGCAGGCAGCCGTTCACCACCTTGAAGTAGGCGATGATGCCGCGGAACTGATTGAAGACGGAGTCGAAGATGAGGGCCTGCAGCGGGGCCTCGGGGTCTCCCTTGGGGGAGGGCACCTTATCTACGATGGCATCCAGCACCGCCTGTACGCCTTCGCCGGTACGGGCCGATACCCGCAGCACGTCCTCCGGATCGCAGCCCAGCAGGTCGCAGATCTGGTCGGTGACAACCTCGGGCTGGGCGCTGTCCATATCGATCTTGTTCAGGACGGGGATAATCTCCAGCGAGTGGTCGATGGCCTGGTACAGGTTGGAAATGGTCTGGGCCTGAATGCCTTGCGAGGCGTCTACCACCAGCAGGGCCCCTTCGCAGGAAGCGATGGAACGCGATACTTCATAACTGAAGTCCACGTGGCCGGGAGTGTCGATGAGGTTGAGCCGGTAGGTCTGGCCATCGCGCACGTAATCCATCTGGATGGCGTGGCTCTTGATGGTGATACCCTTCTCTCGCTCCAGGTCCATGTCGTCCAGCACCTGGTTTTCCATCTCGCGGGCGCTCAGGGTTTGGGTGAGTTCCAGCAGGCGGTCGGCCAGGGTGGATTTACCGTGGTCTATATGGGCAATGATGCAGAAATTGCGGATGTTCTTCATAAGAATGCAAAAGTACGCATTTTGCCCCGATTATGCAAAACAGGCCCTCCGTTTGGCCAGTTTTTTAAAAATTATTAACTTGCAGCCCGAATCGAGCCATGCGAGCCATTTCACGCACATATTTCAAGATGCCGGTCCACACCATGTTCATCGTGTGTGTACCCCTCTTCTTTTTCCTTTTTGTGCTGGCCTACAAGCCCTTCGATATGGACGTCTTCCTGGGGGCCAATGCGGGCCGATACACCCTGAACCTCATCATCTGCACGCTCATCGTGCTGGGGGTGGAGTCCCTGTCCCGTATGCTGCTGTTCATCCTGCGCCACAAACTGGACCTGAACTGGGCCCTGTACGTGATCTGGTGCCTGGGAGAAGCCGTTGTCAGCGGCCTGTTCATGTCCATCCTCCTGGGAATCAGCTGGGCCGGGGTACGTCCCTATTTCTCGGTGATGTCCCTGTGCGTGCTGTACACCGCCGGCATCCTCTTCTTCCCGATGTCCATCCTGAGCATGGCCGTGCAGATATACGTGCTGGCCAGGCAGGCCGCCATGTCGGCCATCCCCGACGAAAAGACGCTCATCCGCTTCTGCGACGACCAAAAGCGCCTCAAGCTGGTGGTCGCCTCCGACGCCGTCCTGTATATCGAGGCCGAAGACAACTACGTGCACATCGTGCACCTGGACAACGGCCGCATCAAGGATTTCAACCTGCGTGCCTCCATGCGCTCCCTGGAAGACATCGTCAAACGGCACGGCCTGGTGCGGTGCCACCGTTCCTTCTTCCTGAACGCTGCCCACGTAGCCCTTGTCAAGAAAGATCCGGGCGGATATGCCGTGGCTCAACTGGATCAGGACGGCGCCCGCGAGATTCCCGTCTCCAAGCGTTACTATCAGTCAGTCACCGCGTTATTATAAGTAAAAAATTTTATTTGCTTATAAACGGGAAGAATAATTGGTTTTCCCGATAAAAGATTATAACTTTGCCGTGGACATCGAAGGTAACTTCATGTCTATTTGTTAAGTTCGTTTTATATACCTGAACGGCATCCTTGGGGAGGGATGCCGTTCTTTTATATATTGCGATATCGATGCATTTTGATTATCTTTGTGAATCAGACACACAATAAACTATGGCTAAATCCAAGCAAGAACTCCAAAGCATCGCCACCCAGGTCCGCAGGGATATTCTCCGGATGGTGTGCATGGCCAAATCCGGCCATCCGGGCGGCTCCATGGGCAGCACGGACATCCTCACCACCCTGTACTTCAACGAAATGAACCAGAACCCCGCCACCTGGACACGGGACGGCAAGGGGCAGGACATGTTCATCCTCAGCGCCGGTCACATGACCCCCGTTTATTACTCTGTCCTGGCTCGCGCGGGTTACTTCCCCGTAAGCGAACTGGCTTCTTTCCGCCAGATGGGCACGCGCCTGCAGGGCCACCCCTCCGTGCGTAAGAACCTGCCCGGCGTTTTCCAGGCATCCGGTTCCCTGGGACAGGGCCTGAGCGCCGCTTGCGGCCTGGCCATGGGCAAGAAGATGGACCAGGATCCCAATTTCGTATACTGCCTGTGCGGTGACGGAGAATCCGAGGAAGGCCAGATCTGGGAAGCCGGCATGTTCGCCGTGTTCCACAAGCTGGACAACCTCATCGCCATGACCGACTGGAACGGCAAGCAGATCGATGGCCCCGTAGACGAAGTGGCCGGAGAAGGAGACCTGGCCGCCAAGTGGGAAGCCTGGGGCTGGAAGGTGATTGTGGCCGATGGTCACGATTTCGACGCCATCGCCAAGGCCTTCGAGCTGGCCAAGGCCGGCAAGGGCAGCGGTGTCCCCACCATGATCCTCTTCAAGACCGAGATGGGTCACGGCGTAGACTTCATGGCCGGCACCCACAAATGGCATGGTTCCGTCCCCAAGCCCGAGCAGCTGGAAGACGCCCTCAAACAGTTAGGTGAAACCCCTCTAGGAGATTTTTAGCATGAAAAAATATATCGATACAGGTAAGAAAGACACCCGCAGCGGCTTTGGCGTGGGTCTTCTGAAGGCCGGACAGGCCAACCCCAACGTAGTGGCCCTTACGGCCGACCTCAAAGGTTCCTTGAAGATGGACGCCTTTGCAGCCGAATTCCCGGAGCGTTTCATCCAGTGCGGCATTGCCGAAGCCAACATGGTGGGCGCCGCCGCCGGCCTGGCCATCACCGGCAAAATCCCGTTCATCGGCTCGTTCGCCGAGTTCGTGACCGGCCGCGTCTATGACCAGATCCGCCAGGAAGTGGCCTACGGCTGCACCAACGTGAAGATTGCCTCCTCGCACGCCGGCATCACGCTGGGAGAAGACGGTGCCACGCACCAGACCATGGAGGACATCGCCCTCATGCGCGCCCTGCCCGGGATGGTCGTTCTGAACCCCTGCGACTTCAACCAGACGATGCAGGCCACCATCGCCGCCGCCAAGTATGACGGTCCCGTGTACCTTCGCTTCGGCCGCCCTTCCGTGCCCAACTTCACCCCGGAGGATGAACCCTTCGTCATCGGCAAAGCCATCGTGATGAACGAAGGCAAGGACGTTACCCTCGTCGCCACCGGCCACACCGTGTGGGAGGCCCTGCAGGCCGCCGAGGCCCTGGAGGCCGAAGGCATCAGCGCCGAGGTCATCAACATGGCCACCATCAAGCCGCTGGACGAAGAAGCCCTGGTCAAGAGTGCGCAAAAGACCGGCGCCGTGGTGGTTGCCGAAGAGCACAACATGGCCGGCGGGCTTGGAGAAGCCGTCGCCGCCGCCCTGGCCAGAAAGTTCCCCGCTCCCGTGCAATTTGTGAACGGAGAAGACAAATTCGGCCAGTCTGGCACACCTTCTGCATTGATGGCCGCGTACGGCCTTGACGCCCCGCACATTGCCGAGGCAGCCAAGAAGGCCCTCGCGCGTAAATAATGAAAGAACTTGAGCAAGTATTCAACGGCATCGTAAAGCAGTACTCCGAAAGGCTGTACTGGCACGTCCGCCGCATGGTGGGCTCCCACGAAGACGCCGACGACCTGCTCCAGGACATCTTCCTCAAAATCTGGACTGCGCTTCCCTCTTTCCGGGGGGAGGCGCAGCTTTATACCTGGGTCTGGCGCATCGCCACCAACGAAACCCTGAACTACCTGCGCAAGGAGAAGGTGCGCGCGCTGCTGCGCTTCGCATCGGCCGACGACCTGATCGCCCAAAAAGTGGAAGCCGACGCCTATTTCAACGGGACGGCCGCCGAACGCGAAATGGCCAAGGCCATAGCACGGCTGCCCGAAAAGCAGCGGCAGGTTTTCATCATGCGCTGGTGGGACGAACTCAGCTACGAGGAAATATCGGCCATCACCGGAACCTCGGTGGGCGCGCTAAAAGCATCCTATCACATTGCCCAGGAAAAAATCAAATTAAACCTTTCGGACACATCGGTGTCAAAGTAAGCAGTTATGACCAAAAGAAACCCCATATCTGTCCCCGACGGCTACTTCAAAAGCCTGGAGCAACGCCTGCAGCAAATCCCTGCCCAGGCCGCCGCTCCCCGCGGTGTGCAAAGGTTCACCCCTTATCTGGCCTATGCCGCTGCCCTGGCCGCCCTGCTGGCCGTCGGCACACTTATCTTCCGCTTGCCTGCAGCTCCGGAAGACAACGGTTGGGACTACGTTTCCTATCTGGCCCAGTCATTGGATCCCGACGGGCTGGTAGAGCTCAAGGAAACCGAAGAATTAACCGACGACGATATCCGCAGTTATCTTCTGGCCAGCAACATTTCTGTAGAACAAATTTTCAATTACACCGATGAAGAAGCTTATTAGTGTACTCAGCGCCATTGCGCTCGTGAGCGTGGTGGCCTTTGCCCAGCCCCAGAACAAGAAGGGCGACAAAAAGGGCGGCGACCAGTGGAGAGAGAAGGTCCGCGCCGAACAAGTGGCCTTCATCACCTCTGAACTGAACCTCACCGAGGCCGAAGCCCAGACTTTCTGGCCCGTATACAACGATGTACAGAACCAGCGCCGCGAGGCCTTCCAAGTCATCGCCGAGGCCTACAAGGCCCTGAGTGAAGGCGTCGAAGGAGACAACGTGAACAAGCTGCTGGACAATTACCTGAACGCCAGGAAAGCCGGCGAAAAGATTGAAGTCGAGTCCATCGCCCGTTACAAGGCGGTCCTTCCCATTGAAAAGGTGGCCAAGCTGATGCTGGCCGAAGAAAAGTTCCGTCACCAGCAAATCGGCAAGCTGGGTCAGGGCGGCCGTCCCGGTCCCGGTGGTCCCGGTGGCCCCGGTGCCCGTCCCAACAAGAAGGGCTTCAACGGCGCCCCCAACACCGAGTTCTCGAATTAACGTATCCGATTGATACTGAAACGTTTAAGAAATTCTCTTTAGGCTGATTGACCTAAAGAGAATTTTTTATTGTGCTAATTTTTAGCGAGTTATATCAAAGCGAGAGCCAGGCGCCGTCCTGGAGGACGCAGGTGCGGTCGCAGAGGGCGGCCAGGGCAGGGTCGTGGGTGACGATAACCACGGTTTGGCCGATGCGGTTGCGCAGGTCCAGCAGCAGCTGGTGAATCTCCTCTTTGGTGCGGCTGTCCAGGTTGCCGGTGGGTTCGTCGGCAAAGAGGATGGCGGGAGCGTTCACCAGGCCGCGTGCGATGGCCACACGCTGCTGCTCGCCGCCGGAGAGTTCCGAGGGTTTGTGGGATGCCCGTGCAGACAGGCCGACCAGTTCCAGGAGTTCGTCGGCCTTGCTGCGGGCCAACCGCGTGCTCATGCCGCCGATGAGAGCCGGCATCATCACGTTCTCCTGTGCGGTGAATTCCGGCAGCAGATGATGGGCCTGGAAGACAAAGCCGATGCGGCGGTTGCGGAAGGCCGACAGGGCGTTGCCCTTGAGGGCGAGCACGTTGGTGCCGTCGATTTCCAGCGAACCGGCGTCCGGCGTGAGGAGGGTTCCCAGGATCTGGAGCAGGGTGGATTTGCCGGCGCCGGAAGCGCCCATGATGGCCACCACCTCCCCTGCCTCTACGGAAAGATCTACGCCTTTGAGCACCTCCAGGGTGCCGAAGGATTTTCGAATCTGTTCTGCGTGAATCATCATAGCATTGCAAAGATACGAAAAAAGCCGTACTTTTGCACTGCATCCGGGGTGTGGCGCAGTTGGCTAGCGCATCTGGTTTGGGACCAGAGGGTCGTGTGTTCGAGTCACATCACCCCGACACAGCTTTTTTCATATACTATAGGGATTTTTGCGAAAAATCATTATATTTGCACGATGAACGCTAAAACCTTTTAACCCATGTATCTGTTAGGCTACGATATCGGCAGTTCTTCTGTGAAGGCATCTCTGGTAGACGCCCAGAGCGGAAAATGCGTCGCTACGGCTTTCTATCCCAAGCACGAAGCCACCATCATCTCGCGTCAG
>Ga0310696_10002585_pt1 | contig 23711 bp, 21 predicted proteins | sample AusTroGonzalo_MG_4_FD_203885 | JGI IMG/M metagenome (GOLD analysis project Ga0310696, IMG submission 203885) | Bovine rumen microbial communities from tropical cattle in Woodstock, Queensland, Australia - Gonzalo_02 (v2) (version 2) | ecosystem: Host-associated > Mammals > Digestive system >...
GGTCGTCGCGGCGTCGGTCTTCGCATCGGTCGCGGCGTTGGTCTTCGCGTCGGTCGCCGCATTGGTCTTCGCGTCGGTCGCCGGAGTCGTCGCAGGGGTCGTCGCGGCGTCGGTCGCGGGGCTCGTTTCGTTGCTCTTCTTCTTGCCGCAGGACGCGAACGCGAAAGCAACCATCACGAGCACCAGGATAAGCGCTAACGTTTTTTTCATGATTTTTCTCCTTAAATATATTCCGAAGAGCGGTTTTTTTCGTTCTCTTCGTTGTCCTCATTGTATCACTTCTAACCTGTATTTGCAAGGGAAAAACATTCCAAGCGGGGAGAAAGGGCATCCTGAACAAAAAACGCCCTCCCGAAATTGTGCAAAAAGGAGAAACGCGCCGGGAAAGGGAAGCGGCTTTTCGCCCGTCCCGCAAAGAAAAATCGAAGAAACGAATCAAATCAGCCGGATTGCTTTCTTTGTAAAAAAGCAAGAAACGATATTTTATCCTGTCAAAAAGCAGGCGCTTTTGTGCCAAAATCGCCTTCGGAAGCGCAGGTTTTTCAGGTTTTCGGGCGCGGGAAGCCGACCGGGGAGCCGCCGGACGAAGCAAAAGGAAAAAACCGAAAGAACGGCGCCGTTCCGCTCTTGATTTTGCGCGTCGGAACGGGTATAATGGAACCGAAAGAACAGCGATTCGGAGGTTTTTACCGTGAGACAGTACTTATTGCCCGAAACGGGGCGGTTTTTCAAGGTCAATCTGCACGCCCATACCGTTTTTTCGGACGGCAGACAGACGCCGGAAGAGGTCAAAGCGATCTACCGGGAGATGGGCTACTCCGCCGTCGCCTTTACCGATCACGAGCTGATGCTCGATCACTCGGATCTTACCGACGAAAACTTCGTCGCCCTGACCGCCTACGAGTACGGCTTCGACCTTTACAAAAAGAACACCTTCTCCGCCGTCTACCCGGGCGATCTCAAAACGCGCGAGCACGCGGTCAAGGTGCATCTCAACCTCTACTCGAAGGATCCGCACGATATCCGGATGGTCTGCTGCGATCTGAACTACATCTGGGGCAACGCCGCCAAATACCGCGACCGGGCGCAGACCGTCGGCGATCCGCACTACAAACGGATCTATTCGGTCGACGGCGTGAACGAGGTGATCCGCGAGGCGCGGAAACGGAATATGCTGGTCGTCTACAATCATCCGAACTGGTCGCTGAACGAACGCGATTTCTACTGCGGGCTTCAGAACCTTACGGGGCTTGAGATCATCAACGGCGCCGCCGGGCTCGACAGCGATATGGAGGAGACGCCCCACGTCTATCAGGAGATGATGCGCGCGGGGCAGCGGATCGTCTGCGTCGCGGGCGACGACAACCACGCGCCCTCCGACTGCGGGTTGGCGTGGACGACGGTCAAGGCGGAAAAACTCTCCTACGAAGACCTGATCTCGGGGGTCGAGCGCGGAAACTGCTACGCCTCGAGCGGTCCCGCGATCACCGACCTGTACGTCGAGGACGGCAAGGTCACGGTAAAGACCTCCGACGCCGTCGCCATCATCCTGCACACCGTCGGGCGCCGCACCGCCTTCAAACGCAAAAAACCCGGCGAGCCCCCCGTCACCGACGCGACCTTCTCCCTGGATCCGAACGACGTGACCTTCCGTATCTCGGTGCGCGACGCGGCGGGCAATCACGCCTACACGAGGTATTACTACTTCGACGAATTGAAGGAACCGATCGTCTGACGGTTCCGACCGCCTTTCCTTCCCCTCTCCCGCGCATCCTTTTCGGGTGATCGCGTTTCGTTTTTTGCCGCATTTTTGCAAAGAAAGAAATCATTTTGCGTTTTTTTGATCAAGTCGTATTCTTTTGTTTCTTTATTGGATGGAAGACGGCAAATCAGGAAGAAAAGGCTTGTTTTTTTCTTTTTCGCCGTGTATAATGGTTATTAAGATTGTTTGAATACAATTGGGGCAACGCATTTGATGCAAAGGAGATCAGTTATGAAAAAGCGAATCGTATCCGTCATTCTGTTCCTTTCCTTCGTTCTTTCGGTCTTCGCGCTCGCGTCCTGCGGGAAGAGCGGCGATACCGAACCCGCGACGGAAAGCGCGACGACCCCCGCCGCGACCGAGGGAGTGACGACCCCCGCCGCGACCGACGCGAAAACCGGCGCGTCGACCGAGGGCGCTCCGGCGACCGACGCGAAGACCAACGCCGCGACCGAGGGCGCTCCGGCGACCGACGCGAAGACCGGCGAAGCGACCGAGGGTGCTCCGGCAACAGACGCCGCGACCGATCCCGCGACCGAATCGGATACCGAGCCGGCGACGACCGCCGATCCCGATCTGAAGTGGGAAACGATCGCCGAAGAAGTCAACAAAATCGCGGCGCGCGACCACAGTCTGAAAATCGAGTACAGCGTCAAGAAAAACGCCGAAAAATCGTCGAAAAACGAGATCTATCTTCGGGGTCCCGACTCGGTTGAGCCCGACGTCACACCCGAGATCCAGGTGATGGTCTACAACCGCAACCGGACGGCGTGCGAACTGTTTCAAATAACGATCGACTACGTCGAATGGGATATTACGTACGGAGAGCAGGCGGCGCAGATCGATACCGTCGTCAAGGGAAACGATCCCGAGGCGCCCGACCTTTTCGTCAATATGCTCTACGACCTGAACAACGAACTGGTCAACGGGAGTTTCAAGGACGTCCGTTCGATCAAGAACGGATATTTCGATTTCTCGGCTCCCGGCTGGCTGGAAGCGTGGATGCAGAACCTCTCGTTCACCGACGATCGCGCCTACATTCTCGGAAGCGACTACTTCCTTGACGTTTTTCGCGCCGTATCGCTGCTGCCCTTCAACCTGACGATGATGGACAACAACGCCGCAAAACTTGCGAAGGCGATCCTCGGCGACGAGGAAGAGTATGATCCGGAGGAAAGTCTCTCCCTCCATTTCTTCGACCTCGTCGAAGAAGAGAAGTGGACCTGGGACGTCCTCGGCAAACTCTGCGCGGCGATCTGGGTCGATACCGACGGCGACAGCCAGGATTCGATCAAGGATACGCTCGGCATCATCGCCGACAGATTCGGCGGGATCAACGCCGCCAGTTTCATCTACTCCTGCGGCGAACAGTTGGTCGAGGCGTATACCGTTGAAGATGGATCAAGCCCGTATAACGGAAAACAATGGCTCAAGTACGCCGACGATTCGGCCGGACTGAACCGGATCTTCGAGTGCGTGAAATCGGTGTTCGAGGGCAGCGGTTCTCTTTCGACCAGTTACACCTTCTCCGGCAGCACGGAGGACAAACCCGGCGCCGCGTTCCATCACATCAAATTCGGCAACGGCGAACTGCTCTTTGCGGGCGCCTGCCTGCTCGGCACGCTGGAGGACGACGCCTTCCAGAATATGACCGATCTCTTCTCGGTCGTTCCCTTCCCGAAGACCGACGCCTCGAAATCGTACAACACGATCATCATCAACCAGGGCGACGCCGGCGCGATCAACGTCCAGACCAACGCGCGCAAGGCGAGGATCCTCTCGGCGTTCCTGCAGTACTGCACCGAGCACTCGATCAAGATCCGTCAGGAGTTTTTGCAGATCGTGACGAAATACAAGACGACGACCTACGACCAGGGGACCGACCGGATGCTCGACCTGATCTACGACTCCATCATCTACGGCCGCGACAAGACGGTCGACGATCTGGTCGGCGGAAGCAACCGTTGGCATTCGCTTTTGAAGGGGCAAGAGTTCCTCGGCGGTCAGGATTATATCTCCGCGGAGTACGAGAGCATCCGCGCGACGAAACAGAGCGAACTCGACAAAAAAATGGAGACGTGGTACACGCTTCCGACGTCTAAGTAAAGAGCGATTGTTCCGCCCGGCTGACGGGCGGAACACTTGCTTGACCGAATGAAAAGACCGGGCGCGGCAGACCGTTTGAGAAATCCGGGTCTGCCGCGATCCGAAAAGGAGGAATCCCGTGAAAAAGAGAATCGTATCCCTGCTTCTGACCCTGTGCCTCGTTCTTTCGGTCTTTGCGCTCGCGTCCTGCGGAAAGAGCGGAGATACCGAACCCGCGACCGAGGGAGAGCCGGCAACCGATCCCGCAACCGAGGGAGCGACCTCTCACGCAGCAACCGAAGGTGCGACGACTCCGGCAACAGACGCCGCGACCGAGCCCGCGACCGAGGGCGCTCCGGCAACCGAGGGAGCGACGACCCCCGCCGCGACCGACGCGAAAACCGGCGCAGCGACCGAGGGCGCTCCGGCAACAGACGCCGCGACCGATCCCGCGACCGAATCGGATACCGAACCGGCGACGACCGCCGATCCCGATCTGAAGTGGGAAACGATCGCCGAAGAAGTCAACAAAATCGCGGCGCGCGATCACAGTCTGAAAATCGAATGCAGCAGCAATAAAACGGCGTCGAAAACGTCGAAAAACGATATCTATCTGGCGGGTCCCGACTCGGTTTTGGACGGCATCACCCCCACGATCCAGGTGATGGTCTACAACCGCAACGAGACGGTCAAAACGCTTCTCAATATGACGACCGAGTTCTTTTACTGGGACAACGGATGGGGAGAGCAGGCGGGACGGATCGACACCGTCGTCAAGGGAAACGATCCCGACGCGCCCGACCTTTTCGTCAATATGATCTACGACCTGAATAAGGAGTTGCTCAATCAGACTTTCAAGGACGTGCGCTCGATCAATAAGGGATATTTCGACTTTTCCGCTCCCGGCTGGCTGGAAGCGTGGATGGATAATATGTCGCTCACCGGCGACCGCGCCTACCTTCTTGCAAGCGACTACTTCCTTGACGTTTTCCGCGCGTTGACGCTTCTTCCCTTCAACGTGACGATGATGGACGAAAACGCCGGAAAACTCGCGAGTGCGATCCTCGAGGACGGCGAGGAACTCGAACCGGGCGAGGCGCTTTCCACCCGCTTCTTCGACCTCGTCGAGGAGGAAAAATGGACCTGGGACGTCCTCGGCAAACTCTGCACGGCGATCTACGTCGACGCCGACGGTGACAGTCAGGATTCGATCGGTGATATCCTCGGCATCATCGCCGACGAAAACCAGGGATACAGCGCGGGCGGTTTCGTCTACTCCTGCGGCGAAGAGTTGGTCGAAGCGTATACCATTGAAGATGAATCAAGTCCGTATAACGGAAAACAATGGATCAAGTACGCCGACGATTCGACCGGGCTGAGCCGGATCTTCGACGAGGTGAAAGCCGTATTCGACGGCAGCGGCACCTTCTCGACCAACGCGTCCCCCTCCGGCAACTCGGCAAGCAAACCCGGTCTTGCGTATCACCACACGCTGTTTTCCGAGGGGAAACTGCTCTTCGCGGGCGTCAATCTGCTCGGCACGCTGGAAAACGACGCCTTTCAGGAGATGCACGATCTCTATTCGATCGTCCCCTGCCCGAAAGCCGACGCTTCCAATACGTATAACACGATCATCTACAACACCGGCAACGCGGGCGCGATCAACGTCCAGACCAACGCGCGCAAGGCGAGGATCCTCTCGGCGTACCTGCAGTACTGCACCGAACATTCGGCGGGGATCCGCGAGGAGTTTTTGCAGATCGTGACCAAATACAAGACGATGACCTACGACCAGGGGACCGACCGGATGCTCGACCTGATTTACGGTTCCATCCTTTACGGTCGGGATAAAGCGATCGAGGATCTGGTCGGTGAAGCCGGAGGCACTCGGCGCTGGCATTCGATCATGAAGATCGGGCATTTCAGCGTCGGTTCCGACGATATCGCTTCCGATTACGCGGATTACCGCGGAACGAAACAGAGCGCTCTCGACAACGCCCTGAAAACGTGGTACACGCTTCCGACGTCCAATTAACGAGCGGAAAAGCGTAACCGAATGATAACCCGTCCGCGCGCCGGATTCCCGGCGCGGACGGGTTTCGGTCAACCGAAAAGAAAAAAGAGAGGAGAAAGCCCGTTTCCCCTCTCTTTTCGTTTTTTATCCGGCAAAGAACCCGTCGATCATATCGAGCGATTCCCGAACGAGGATATCCCCGCCCTCGTGTCCGACGTATCCGCTTGAGATATAGGCGCTGTAATGCCCGCCCTTCTCGGCTTTTTCGGTGGGCAGGTAACCGAGCGCACCGCAGCAGAGCTGAATCTCGAAGGTCTGAGGTGCCCGGCTTCTGGCGCGGATCTGATTTCCGAAATCGAGGAAGAGTTCAAACGGGCAGGTGACGAACGCCGCTTTGCCGAGCCGGATCGCGTGAACCTCGGTATCCACCGTCTCGAACTTCTCCTGCGAATCGTATCGTTTGAGCGTTCCCGCGTAAACGTACAGTTCCGCCGAATCGTTGTAGTCGAGCGTCTTTTTCCCTTTGAGCGCCTCGCGCAGAACGCGGGCGGCTTCCGTCGCCTCCGCGTCGGTGACGCGCCGCAGAGGAAGGCGCAGGGTCTTCACCGCATGGGCAAGTTTTCCCTCGGTGCAGATCGCCCCGATCTCCTCCATCTCGCTTTCGATCTCGTTAAAGATACGGCGTCCGGCTTTCCACGTTCCCTTGACGTCGAACATCGAGGGATCGGCGAGGCGTTCCTTCGGATTGATCCGGATAACGTTCGGGTCCTTGATCGGCGTTTCGGGTTCGACCCAGCGGATGAGGTCGCGCGGGCACTGATCGCCCGCGGGAGAGACGAGCCCGAGCAGTTTGAAGTCCGCTCCGTGCTTTTCCCGGAGCAGGATCTTCACCTTTCCCCAGTAGTCGGCGGAGATCACGCTTCTCTGTTCCATGATCTGCGCGGGGCAGGCGACGTTCGCGACGACTCCGGTCATCTTCCCCTTCCGGTCGAAAATATAGAGCAGTTCCATCCCGCTGTCGCTGCCGCCCTCGAGCGAAACGAAGGTCGCGCGATCGACGTCGCCCCACATTTTGGCGCTTCCGTCGGAGTAGGTCGCGCGGCGGTTCATCCCCACGGCGACCCGCCCGAATCCCTGGGCGAATCCGCCCTCTTCAAGGTTGTCGTACGCCTCGAGGACCGAGCGCGAGATCCGCTCGACGAGGATCCCGAGCGCCTCGTCCGGCTGAATACAGTCGGTCGACGTCGTCTGGGGGATATACTTGCAATCCGCGGGCATATAATCCCGGATGACGCCGAGCGTGCCGCCCTCGTACGCCCGCACGCCGCCTTCGCTCTGCTCGTAAACGTACGAGTTGTGGATGTGAACGGCGTGAAGCATGATCTTGTCGGTCTGGATCGCCGGATTCGATTCGGCGACCCGCGCCCGCACCCCCTCGACGAGATTCTTCCCCACCCCTTCGAGGTCGCAGGAACAGAAGAACGCCTGCGCGCCCTCCTCTTCAACGGCGAGCGTGGTGACGGTGATGGGGGTTTCGACCTCGCTCGTCACGCGCTCGAAAAACTCGCCCGCAAGCGAGATGGGACGGTCGGGCACCAGACTGACCTCCGACCAACCGAAACGGATCCTTGACATAGCCGCATTCTCCTTTGCGTTATAGATTTTTATTGATGAACGGTCGACGCAGACCGTTCCTTTTCCAGGTATTCTCTCGGCGAACACCCGAACTCCTCCCGGAACGCCCGGTAGAAGGTGCGTACCGAGTGAAAGCCGCTCTCGAGTACGCAGAACTCGGTGCTGTATCGCCGCTCCTGCAGAAGCGTAACGGCGTTCTTCAACCGGAGGAAATTGATATACCGCAGGATCCCGAGGTTGATGCTGGACTTGAACAGCCCCGAAATATAACTGGCGTTATACCCGAAGCGCGCGGCGATCGACGAGAGGGAAACGTCCTCTTTGAAATGCCCGTGAATATAGAGCAGGATCTTTGAGATGAGACTCGATCCCGCGTAGGGCGCCCCGTCCCGGAAAACGACGTTCTGCGCGATGACGCCGAGAATGATATAGAGGTTCCCTTTCGTGATCAGCGGTTCCTTCTCGTGGGACCGGATCTCCCGAAAGCACGCGGCGATCCTCTCCGCCGCCTCTCCCCCGAAAACGAAGGGGCTCGAAATGGTCCTGCCGTTGACCGACGCCGTAAAATCCCGGCAGACGTCGGGGGGAAGGATCAGAACGCTGAATCTGGCGTCGACCACCGGCGTATAGAGGTGGGTGTCGTATCCCAGCGCGACCGAGATCTCCCCCTTTTTCAAACGCGCCAGATGATCGTTTACCAGAGCGTCGATCTCGCCGTCGGTCACGATGCAGATCTCGATCTGCGAATGGAAATGAAAATCCCCGTTTCCGTTGTGATAATCGATGATCCTGAAGTTCTGATCGAGTTCGCGTTCGATCCCGAACTTGGCTTGCACGGTCAGCCCTCCCCTCCGATGCAAAAAAATGGCGTTGAAAAAGCAAATAATGGCGCTTTCGCGCACCATTTTGTGATATAATTATATCACAGGTTCAAAAAAAAGCAAGTATTTTTGGAAAAAAGGCGGGAACGAAAAAATGAAGATTACGAACGTCAATACCTATTTCGTCCGTCCGCGCTGGGGCTTCGTGGAGATCGGAACCGACGCCGGAATCACCGGATGGGGCGAGGCGGTCCTGGAGGGACACGCCGCCGCCGTGCTCGCGTGTGTAAACGAGATGAAGGACTACCTTATCGGCAGGGATCCCGCCGAGATCGAGGGGATCTGGGAAACGCTCTACCGCTGCGGATTCTACCGCGGGGGCGGCGTCATGATGAGCGCCATTTCCGGAATCGATCAGGCGCTCTGGGATATCAAAGGCAAGGTCTTTGGCGTTCCGGTCTATCAGCTTCTCGGGGGCAAATGCCGCGAGAAGATGAAGGTCTATTCCTGGATCGGCGGCGACCGTCCGTCCGACGTCGGAGCCGCCGCGAAGGAGAAAAAGGACGCGGGCTTTACCGCGATCAAAATGAACGCCACCGAGGAACTCCAGATCGTCGACACCTACGACAAGATCGACGCCGTTCTCGAGCGCGTTGCGGCGATCCGCGAGTCCTGCGGCAAGTATTTCGGGATCGCGATCGATTTTCACGGTCGGGTACACAAGCCGATGGCGAAGATCTTGGCGAAAAAACTCGAGGAGTTCGACCCGATGTTCATCGAGGAACCGGTCCTCTGCGAGAATATGGAGTATTTCAAGGAGATCGCGGCGTCCTGCAACATTCCGATCGCGACCGGCGAACGCCTCTTCTCCAAATGGGACTACAAGCGGCTGTTCGCCGCGGGCGGGATCGATATCATCCAGCCCGATCTCTCCCACGCGGGCGGGATCACCGAGGTAAAGAAGATCGCCGCGATGGCGGAGGCGCACGACGTGGCGCTGGCGCCGCATTGCCCGCTCGGTCCGATCGCCCTCGCCGCCTGCCTGCAGGTCGACGCCGTCAGTTACAACGCCTTCATTCAGGAACAGAGCATCGGCATCCACTATAACGTCGGGAAAAGCGTGCTCGACTACGTGAAGAACGGAGGGGATTTCGCTTTCACGGACGGCTGCGTAGATCTGCCGAAACTGCCCGGACTCGGCGTTGAGGTCAACCGCGAACTGGTACTGGAAGAAAACAAGAATCCGCACAACTGGAAGAATCCGGTCTGGCATCACGCCGACGGATCGGTCGCGGAATGGTAAGGAGCGCAAAATGAGAGAACAAATCATCAAAAAAATCGAGGAAAACAAGATCGTCGCGATCATCCGCGGGCTTGACGCCGACGCGGCGGTAAAGACCGCGCGCGCCCTCGCCGAAGGCGGGATCAAACTGATCGAGGTCACCTTCGATCAGAGCCGTCCCGAGGCGTTCTCGGTCACGACCGAGAGCATCCGCCGCATCAAAGAACTCCCCGACGTATCGGTCGGCGCGGGAACGGTCCTTTCGGTCGAACAGGTCGATCTCGCGAAAGCCGCCGGCGCGGAGTTCATCATCTCCCCCGACGCCGACGAGACCGTCATCCGGCATACCGTCGCAGAGGGGCTGGTCTCGCTCCCCGGCGCGTACACCGCGACCGAGATCAAACGCGCGCACGAGGCGGGCGCCGATTTCGTCAAGATCTTCCCCTGTCTGGAGGGCGCCGCGGCGTATATCAAAGCGGTGAAAGCGCCGCTGTCCCATATCAAACTGTTGGCGGTCGGCGGGGTCAACGCCGATAATTGCGCCGGTTTCCTCAAGGCGGGCGCGGTCGGCGTCGGCGTCGGCGGTTCGCTCGTCAACAAGGAGTATATCAAGAACGGCGAATTCGGAAAGATCACCGAACTGGCAAAAACCTTCGTCAGAAATCTGCAAAACTGAAAAGCAACGCGGCGCTCCGGTCGGAGCGCCGCGCGGTTGTTTTTCGGGGGTTTATTCTTCGGGGGTTTATTCTTCGTCCGCTTTCCTTGCCTCTTTTGCGTGGGCGAAATGGATCCCGATATGCCCGACGCCGAGGATCAACGCCCCGCCGAGCAGGACGGGGTTTCCGCCGTACACGGCAAGCAGGGCAAAGGCGAAAACGGGAAGCGTCGCCCCCGCGACGGGGATCCCGAGAAGACCGCGGTAGAAATCGCGCATCGTCCGACGGCTTCTGAAATAACGGATCCAATAGATCTCGTAGAGGATCATCAGAACAAGCGACGCGAAGAGCCAGACCGAAAAAGCCGTGACGGGCAGTCTCAGGTTAAAATCCGAAAAGACGAGCGCGGCGCCGGTGACGATCACCTCGCCGACCCGCTCGAAAACAAGCAGGACGCGATTCTCGTTTGCCGCAAAGGCGTCGTAGTTTTCGGGCTTCCTTTTCGTCCAGAGAAGGTTCGGAACGAAAAGCATCAGAAGCCAGATCAAACCGATATAGGAAAAACCGAAATGCAAAGCACGTCCTCCCTCTCCCGGCGGCAACGCCGATTGGTTCGTAAAGCAGAATAACGCGGAGCGTCGGAGCGAAACGCGGAGCGGAGCCGGGATTGACTTTTTCCGCGTTTGGGGATATAATAAAGCGAAAACGAAAGCCGCACGGACCCCCGTTTCGCGGCGAAGGAGATTCAAATGACCGACCTGAAACCGGAATCCTTTTTCAAAAAGTATTGGAAGCTGCTCGTCGGAGCGGCGCTCCTCGTCCTGTTTCTCATTCTGATCGTTCTGCTCAAAACCGTCGACGTGGAGCCCGACCCCTCGACCGGAAAGAACATCGGGCTTTCCTCGGTCAACTTTGCCGTGCGCGACGCCGTGGGAAAACATCTGCGTCTCTACGACCTGACCCGGTATCTCGGCTATCTGGCGATCCTCGTCGCGGCGGGTTTCGCCGTCTGGGCGGGCGCCCGGTGGGCGTTTTCGCGCTTTTCGTTCCGCAGTATGGGCTTTGATTTTCTCGTCCTCGGGGCGCTTTATCTTTCCGCAATTCTTTTCTACGTCCTTTTTGAGATCGCGGTCGTGAACTACCGTCCTCTGCTTCTCGGCGGAAAGGCGGAGGCGTCCTTCCCCTCCTCGCACACCGTCCTCTCGATCGTCGTTTTCGTCTCCGCCGCGCGGATCCTGTACCGCCGCTTCGCGCCCCGCGTTCACCCGATCCTCTTCTCGCTCCCCTTCTATCTGCTCGCCGCGTTCGCCGTCGTCGCGCGCCTGATCTCGGGGGTACATTGGCTGACCGATATCGTCGGCGGATGTCTGCTCTCGATCGCCCTTCTGTTCCTCTTTTCCTTCTTCTCCGATCTCGTTCCGGTCGACTACGACGAGAAAGAAGAGGCAGAACCCGAAACGCTCCCCGACGGTGATTGACTCAAAAGTGAACGAAGCGCCTCCCGCAAAACGGGAGGCGCTTCGTTTCGGTCAATGATGCTCCTCTGTAAAGCGTTTCCAGCGTGAGAAGCAGAGAACGAGCGCGACGGTCCCGAGCGCGGCGACGCAGAGCCACGCGATCACCGTCATACGCCATCCGTTGGCGGTGCTGTAGATCGCGACCCCGTATCCCGAGATCGCGGCGCCGATGTAGGTCGCGGAGTTCATCAGTCCCGCCACCGTGGAAACCATCCCGGCATAGCCGAAATGGTGCGGAACGCGCGTCGTCAGAATATGGTTGACTCCCTGGATCCCGCTCATCGCGAGAGCAAGCAGGATCACCGTCAGAAGCGCGTTGTTTCCGATCGTGAAAACCAGGCATCCGAGCGACACGAGCACGATCGCCCAGAAGATCGCGGACGCCGTCAGCTCGTTTTTCAGTTTCATATACACGATCCCGGCGACGATCACGCAAACCGTCGAGAAGACCGGAAGGATCGCCGAAGTCATAATGGCGGCGATGTTGTCGAGATGATAGGTGTCTCCCAACAGTTCCGGCATCCAGTTCGACACCCCGTCGCGAAGCAATCCGTGACAGACGACGACGAGATAAAGAAGCGGGATTCCCGCCGCCAGAAGGATCCGAAAAGACGCGGAACGCTTCGGTCCCTGTCCCTCTTCCCCGGTCGGTTCGGTCCCGTCGTCCCGGAGCGCCCTCTTCAAGAGCCCCGACGAGGGAATCGTCCGGACGGTCAGCACCCAGGCGACGCCCACCGCGATCTCTGAAAAACCCGAAAACCAGAACGCGAGCCGCCAGGAGAAAAGCAGGATGCTGAGCGGAACGACGGCAAGATAGACGAGGATCGTTCCGACGTTGCTGGCGATCGAAACCCAGACGATCCCCTTCTGAAATCCGCCCTCGCTCATATCGCAGGTCATCTGGCGCAAAAGGGACGGCCAGATCATCGATTTACAGACGCCGTTCAAAAACCAGGCGACGCAAACGACCGTCAGGTTCGTCGCAAATCCGACCGCGAGATTGCACAGTCCCGCGCCGACAAGCCCGGCAAACACGACGAAACGGGGCGGTACGCGATCCCCGACGAACCCCATCACGATCTGCCCGACTCCGTAGGAGATCGCCATCAGGGTAAGCGCCAGTCCGAGCATCGCTTTCACGTCGCCGACAAACGCGCCGAGCATCTCGATTTTTGCCGCCGCAAGGTCGTACCGTCCGAAATATTCGGCGATATAAATCGCCGATCCGAGGGCAGTCATCCTCCGATCGACGCGCGTCATATGCGATTTTGTCCGGGTTTCCGTGCTCTGCGCTCCGTTCACCGCATACCTTCTCTCTAAGCCGGTCTTTCCGACGTTGCTTCAAAAAAATCATCAATATTATAGCATCCGAAAAAGAGATTTGCAACGGGTTTGAAGGTTTTTTTCCCCGTTTCTCTCTTCTTTTGAACGCCGTCCCGTCTTTGCGTTTCCGATCCCGCAGCCGCCCGTTCGCGCTCGTTCGGGACCGTAACGGTTTTCGGCGCCGACCCGTTGCGGGTCGGCGCTTCTGTCCTTATCTTATTTCTGCACGATATGGAACGCGAAACCGAGGATCTCGTCTTTCAGATAGAAGAACTTCGGCTTGCCGTTGTCGGCGTAGGTGACCGAGCTTTCGTCGATGGCAAACCCGTTGCGCTTGAAGTACGCCATCGCGCGGTCGACGAAGTTGGTCTTGATCCCGATATGCCCGTTCTTGCCGGGGCCCTTCGCCGTCATCACTTCAAACGGCGCGCCGGCGAAATAACTCTTGCTCGTCTCGCGGATCGGAAGCCCGAACATCGTTTCCAGCAGTTTCGCCGCGCGGAGCGCCTCGTCCCGGTTTTCGGAATTGATCCCGACGTGCGCAAACTCAAACCCGAGCATCGCGCGGACGGCGCCGCGGGTCAGTTCGGTGATCTCGTCCCACTTTTTATCGCGGATCAGGTCGTCCTTCACCATAAAACTGCCGCCGCAGCAGATGATCTTATCGAACTGCAGGTAGGCGAGCAGATTCTCGGCGTTGATCCCGCCGGTCGGCATAAAGCGCATCGCGCCGTAGGGCGCCGACATCGCCTTCAGCATCTTGAGCCCGCCGACCGCCTCCGCCGGGAAGAACTTGACGGTGTCGAGCCCGAGTTCGATCGCCTGCTCGATATCCGAGGGATTGGCGGTGCCGGGAATGATCGGAATATTCTTCGATTTACAGTAGGCGACGGTCTTGGGATTCAGACCCGGGCTGACGATCATCTTCGCGCCCGCCGCGACGGCGGCGTCGACCTGCGCGGGATTGAGAACGGTCCCGGCAAGCACCAGCATCTCGGGATAGGTCTCTGTGATCTTTTTGATCGCCTCGGCGGCGCAGGAGGTGCGGAAGGTGATCTCGGCGGCGGGAAGTCCCCCGTCGATCAGCGCCTTCGCCAGCGGGATCGCGTCGTCCGGATTCCCGATCTTGATGACGGGGATCACGCCGAGGTCGTAGATTTTTTGTTCGAGTTCGGTCATGGTATATTCTCTCCTTTGGAGTTATCGTTCGGGATCAGGCGTTCTCGCCCCACTCGGGAGCAAGCAGTCGCGCAAGCCGCTCGGTCTCGTCCAGTTGTTCGAGCATCACGAAGACGGCGACCGCCATCACGGCGTAGGGGAACGGACAGAACTCCCCGGGGTTGAGCTGCGACATCAGAAACAGTCCGACGTAGGAAAGCCCGAGCGTCGAACGCACGGGTCCCCTTTTTCTTTTGAAAACGAGGGTCGAGCGAAGAACGATCTGGATCAGGTAGGCGAAAAAGCCGACCAGCCCCATCGAGGCGAAGATCTGCGGAAAATACATATGGAACCAACCGAGCGCCCCCGTCTTCGGAACGTAGATCGCGTCGAGAGCGTGATTGTGAAGCCCGATCCCGAAGATCGGATGCTCGATGAACTCGTGCACCGAGATCTCCAGCGCCTCTACGCGGAAGTCGCCGGAATTGACGAAATGGAACCCCGGATGAGAGACGACGAACCAGTTCAGCCCGATCAGACCGAGCAAAAGCAGGATCGGACCGAGGAACGATCCGATCTTCTTCGAGACCGTTCCGCAGTAACGCATCCAGAACAGAAAACAGCAGACGAGTTCAAGCGCCCCGAGAAAGATACCGGCGCGCGACCCGCTCGTCAGGATCGCGAAGAAGAAGACGAAGCTGGAGAGAATATGCACCGGATGCTGTTTCAGGGCGTACCATACCGGGAACGGCATCGCGAGCATCAGAACCGTGGAAAGATTGGTCGCCGCGCGGTATTCGCCGAAGAGCAGATTCCGGAAAACGCGGTCGACAAAGACCGGTTCCGCGGGATTGTCCCGGATCGTATACAGCAAAACGATATAACAGGCAAGCAACCCGAGAAGATACATCGACGGAGCGACCCGCCCGAAGATCCCGTAGATATTGAAGCGTGAAAAACGCGACTTGAGCAGCAGATAGATCAGCACCATCCCGATCCCGAGCGTCAGGACGTAGAAGAGGGACGTCGGGGAAAGCAGGTCTTCCCGCGCAATGAATCCCGTCCCGCCGAGCATCAGAGCGATCATCACGGCAACCTGTCCGAAGAAGGTGCGCCCGATCTTCATTTTTTCACGGAAAACGATCACGTTGAAGAAAAAGGCGACGAGAAAAACCGGTATCACCCAAGCGTACCGGACGAAGGTATCGAAACTGTCGTAGCAAGGCAGAACGGTGCAGGAGAGCAGCAAAAGCGGAAACGCCGGGATCGAAAGATCCGAACAGAAGACAAGTTCCGCCGACGCGATCAGGGCGAACACGACGGCGCCGGCGACGTACCACCTGAACCATACGAAAAGAAGCGCCAGAAGGAAGAGCAGCGCCGTTACGGGGAACGCGCCGAATATTCCGTTGAACCGGTAGCCGCGGGATCGCGTCCCGAACACCGGGGTTTCACCTGGAAACACGCCTGGATCTCCTTTCCATTGGTTATTTCAGACGGTCAGTCGAGTGCGTCGGATTCGGGCGGGATCCGACGGGCAAGGGCACGGTTGGAATACGCCGGATCTCCCGACACCTCCCGGATCACCGAAAGGAACGGCGGGATCGGAGCGTGACGTCCGGCGTCGGTCAACTCGGTTTCAAGGACGGCGATCTTTTCCCAGAACGGATAGACGTCGACCTCGTAGAGCTGCCCGCCGAGCGAGAACGCGTACCGCGTCTTCCGTACCGTTGCGAGCGCCGGGTCGCGCCGCAGAAGACGCGCGCGGTATTCGCTCTCCGTAATCTCGGATTCGTCCTCCCTCGCCTCAACGGGTGAGAGACGGGTCTTGACCGTGCGGGTGTACTCGATCCGGTCGGGGAAACGGCGAAGGCGGATCCTCTCGGTCGCGCCGGGCGCGGGATCGGGCAGATAGGTCTGCTCGATCTCTGAAACGCTGCAGTCCGGAAGCGCCGACAGTCCGGCGAGATCGGGCATTCGGATCAGATATTTCCGTTCGATTTCAAGCGGGATTCCGGACGCCTGCACGATGTCTTCCCCTCCCTTTTTCTTTCCTTCACATTGTAGCACATTTCAGAACGGATGTCAACGGGTACCGGGAATATGATCGCATCCGACTCTTTTTTTCCGACCGTGCGTTTTTTCGTTGTGCGATCGCTTAAAAAACGCCGTTCACACTTGACAAAAGAAACGCCGCTTGGTATAATGTTTTTTAATGTTTCACTTGTTTCTCCGCGCGTCGGAGAGACCGGAAGAAAGGAAGCCCTATGTACCGTATCCGAGAAAAAAAGATCCTGAATCCCACCGTTACCCTGATGGAGATCGAGGCGCCCTACGTCGCCGCGTCCGCCCGTCCCGGGCAGTTCATCATCCTGCGGGTCGACGAAAACGGCGAGCGCATCCCCCTGACCGTCGCCGGTTGCGACAAAGCGAAGGGGACCGTGCGCATCATCTTTCAGATCGTCGGCGCGACCACGGCGGCACTGAACCGGAAAAACGTCGGGGACGCCGTCGCCGATTTTGCCGGTCCGCTCGGCAAGCCGACCGAGGTCGAGGGGCTGAAAAAGGTCTGCGTCGTCGGGGGCGGCGTCGGATGCGCCATCGCGCTGCCGATCGCCGAGGAACTCCACCGTCTCGGATGCGAGGTACATACCGTGATCGGATTCCGCTCCAAGGATCTCCTGATCCTTGAAAAAGAGTTTGCCGCCGTCTCCGACCGGATGGCGGTGATGACCGACGACGGAAGCGCGGGACGGCAGGGAGTCGTTACGCTCCCGCTCGGCGAGTGGCTTGCCGCCGGCGAGAACTACGACGAGATCATCACGATCGGTCCCCTGATCATGATGAAGTTCGTCGTGGCGACGGCGCGTCCTTACGGCGTGCCGACCGTCGTTTCGATGAACCCGATCATGATCGACGGAACCGGGATGTGCGGCGGCTGCCGCCTGACCGTCGGGGGAGAAACCAAGTTTGCCTGCGTCGACGGTCCCGATTTCGACGGCTATCTGATCGATTTCGACGAGGCGATGAGCCGCGCGGCGATGTACCGCGACTTCGAGGCGGCAAAACGCGAAGAGGACTGCAATCTTTTCCGCGCCGCGGAAAACAAGTAAGGGGGCGGACGAAGATGCCGAATATGTCGCAGAAAAAGAATCCGATGCCGGTGCAGGATCCCCTGATCCGCGCCCGCAATTTCGACGAAGTCGCTCTCGGCTACGACGAAGCGACCGCGCTCGACGAGGCGGCGCGCTGCCTCAACTGCAAGAATATGCCCTGCGTTTCGGGCTGTCCCGTGAATATTCATATTCCCGCCTTTATCGAAAAGGTGCGCGAAGGCGACTTCGAGGGGGCGTACCGGATCATCACGGAATCCTCCTCGCTGCCTGCCGTCTGCGGCAGGGTCTGCCCGCAGGAAACGCAATGCGAATCGAAGTGCGTCCGCGGGATCAAGGGCGAACCGGTCGGGATCGGCAGACTTGAGCGTTTTGTCGCCGACTGGCACAACGCCAACGCGACCGCCGCTCCCGAGCGCCCCGCGCAGAACGGGCACAGGGTCGCCGTCGTCGGCTCCGGTCCCTCCGGACTTTCCTGCGCCGGGGATCTCGCCAAACGCGGCTACGCCGTCACGGTCTTCGAGGCTTTGCACGTCGCGGGCGGCGTTCTGATGTACGGGATCCCCGAGTTCCGTCTTCCGAAAAAGATCGTCCGCCGCGAGGTCGACACGCTCCGCGCGCTCGGCGTTGATTTTGAAACCAACGTCATTATCGGCAAGACGCTGACCGTCGATCAACTGTTTGAAAAAGGATTTGAAGCCGTCTTTATCGGTTCGGGTGCGGGGCTTCCCCGTTTTATGGGTATTCCGGGAGAGGCGCTGAAAGGCGTCTACTCGGCGAACGAGTACCTGACCCGAAGCAATCTGATGGGCGCCTATCGCGCGGACAGCGCGACCCCGATCCTGCGCGCCAAACGCGTCGCCGTCGTGGGCGGCGGAAACGTGGCGATGGACGCCGCGCGCACCGCGCTCCGGCTCGGCGCCGATAAGGTCTATATCGTCTACCGCCGCGGGCTCGAGGAGCTTCCCGCCCGGCGCGAGGAGGTCGAACACGCGATGGAGGAGGGGATCGATTTCCGCCTTCTCACCAACCCCGTCCGCATCCTCGGTTATCAGAACGGAAGCGACCGCCGCGACCCGAAGAACGGGTTCGTCACCGGGATCGAATGTATCAAAATGGAACTCGGCGAACCCGACGCGTCGGGCAGACGTTCGCCCGTCGAGGTCCCGGGATCCGAGTTCGTCCTCGACGTCGACGCCGTCGTAATGTCGATCGGGACCAGTCCGAATCCGCTGATCAAATCGACGACCGCGGATCTTGCCGTGAACCGTCGCGGCGGGATCGTCGTCGAGGAAGCGACCGGACTGACCTCAAAACCCGGCGTCTACGCAGGCGGCGACGCCGTGACCGGCGCCGCGACCGTCATCCTCGCGATGGGGGCGGGCAAAACCGCCGCCGCCGCGATCGACGCCTCTCTTTCGGGTAAGGCGAACTGACCTTTGACCCGCCGCAAAAAAACGAAAAGCGCCCCCGCCCGACGGGGAGCAAGAAAGGATACCGAAAGACAATGAAAATTGAAAAAGGAAGCAAGATCGCTTTCCTCGGCGACAGCATCACCGAGGGCTGCGGAGCGTCCACGCCCGCCAACGGATTCGTCGGAGTTATCGACCGCGAATGGAGCGACGTTTGCGTTCTGAACTACGGGATCGGCGGCACGCGGATCGCCCGTTCCGAGTATCCCGGCGCCAAACCCCGATACGACCAATGCTTTCTCGATCGGGTGGACGGCATCGACCCTGACGCCGACGTGGTCGCCGTATTCGGCGGCACCAACGATTTCGGACACGGAAACGGAAAACTCGGCACGCCGGAGGACGGTCCCGAGAGCGAGTACACCTTCTACGGCGCGCTCCGTTCGCTCTGCCTGCGTCTGATCCGCCGCTACCCGAAGGCGCGGATCGTCTTTCTGACCCCGCTTCACAGAAGAAGCGAGAACGCGACGAAAAACGAGATCGGGCTTCCCTGTCATCCCCTTCGCGACTACGTGAACGCGATCAAGGAAGTCTGCGCCGAGTTCTCGTTCCCGGTGCTCGACCTCTTCGCGACGGCGGGCATACAGCCGACGATCCCCGAGCAGCGCGAGGCGTTCTGCCCCGACGGACTGCATCCGAACGACGCCGGCGCGAAGCGGCTTGCCGATCGGGTGATCGCTTTTCTCGAATCGCTCTGATCCCGCTTTCTCTTTTATTTCTTCAAAACGGAGAAGTCGCCGACTTCCCCGTTTTTCTTTTTCCCCGGAGCGCGATTTGTCTTTGTACCGCTATTGACTTTACGGGGAAAATGGTATATAATTTGCAATAGATAATAACGATTCGGAATCGCGGCAAAACTTGCCGGAAAGGATGCGTATGAATATTCTGCAAGAGGGGTTCCTTAATAGGATCCTTGCGTCCGGCGCCGTCGGGGACGAACTCTTTTTCTTCTGTATCAAGCCGATCGCGATTCTGCTCTCTTGCGTAATCGTCCCGTATCTGTTCGGCAGCGTGAACTCCGCCATCATCGTCTCGCGCGTTCTCTTTCACGACGATATCCGTCGGCACGGAAGCGGGAACGGCGGCGCGACCAATATGTTCCGCGTTTTCGGAGCGAAGGGCGCGATCCCGACGATCATCGGCGACGTTCTGAAAAGCGTGCTTTCGGTTTTGCTCGGCGCGCTCTGCTGCGGGTTCTGGTACGCCGGGTCCTTTTCCTTCGCGCTTGCTCCCGATCCGGCGGAACTGTTCGTGCTTTCGGTCGGCAGCAATCCGCTGGTCGTCGGCACCTATCTTGCCGGCGCGTTCTGCATCCTCGGGCACGTTTTCCCGGTCTATTACCGCTTCAAGGGCGGAAAGGGCGTTCTCTCCTCGTTCATCGTCGCGCTCTTCCTGAACTTCTGGCTCGCCCTGATCCTTTTCACCGTCTTTGTGATCGTCGTGGCGTTCACGCGCTATATCTCGCTCGGCTCGTCGGTCGGCGCGGCGCTTTATCCCGTTTTTCTTGCCCCGCTTTTCCGGGGACTTTACGGCGGGGCGTATCCCCCGATCTATATCGTGCTCTTCGCCTTCTTCATCGCCGCCGTCATCATCTACAAGCACATCCCGAACATCAAGCGGATCATGGACGGCGAGGAATCGAAGTTCTCGTTCCGCCGCACGCCGAAGATCGAGGAAGCCCCCGACGAAAGCGAGGGAAACGATGAGCAGCGGTAAACGCGAAGCGACGGCGGAACTCGTCAGAATAACGGCGGAGAAAGAATTGCTCCGCCGTTTTGTGCTTTCCAAACCGAAAAGCGCCGACCTCCCGAAAAAGGTCTCCGCCCGGCTGACGGTCCGGCGCGGGCGCAAGATCCTCTTTTTCGAGGAATCCTACCCCGGCGGGCGGGTGCGTCAGTTCGCCCTCTCGCCCGAGGAGATCCCGACGGCGCTCCCCGCCCTGATCGAAAACTATCTGCAAGCCGATCTGTCGACCCCGCTCGGCGACGTCGTGCTCCTGCGCTCGAAGAGCGGCACCGAGACCCTCCGGGGCGAATCGAACCTCCGACGGGCGCTCGAATCGTCCGACGGCGCGCCGCTTCTTTCGACCCTGACGAAACTCGACCGCGAACCCCGCCGCATCCTGTCGGGGGACGAGCCGTTCCTTCGCGCGCTCGGCGTGTCGGACGACCGCGGGCGGGTGCACGACAAGCGACAGCCGAAGTTCCGGCAGATCAACCGCTTTCTCGAACTGGTCTCGGATATTTACGGCGAACTGCCGGGCGACGACGCCCCGCTTCTCGTCTACGATCTCTGCTGCGGCAAGAGTTATCTCAGTTTCGCCCTCTACCATTACCTGACCGCCGTCAGGGGACGGAAGGTTGAGATGCTCTGCGTCGACCTGAAAGCCGACGTCCTCGCCTTCTGCGAGGGTGTCGCCCGCGACGCGGGATTTCTCGCTTCGGAGGGCGGCTGCGGAATGGTCTTCCGTGCGGAAGACGTCCGCAAACTGCCCCGCGACCGGAAGCCCGATCTCGTCGTTTCGCTGCACGCCTGCGACGTGGCGACCGACGTCGTTCTGGATACGGCGGCAAAACTCGGTGCAAACGTGATCCTTTCGACCCCCTGCTGTCACCGCTATCTCGATCGGAAGATCGTCTCTCCCGAACTCGCCTTCGTGACCGTGCATCCGAAACTCCGCGGCAAACTCGCGGAGGCGCTGACCGACGGTCTTCGCTGCCTCCGGCTCGAAGCGGCGGGATACAACGTGACCGCCGCCGAACTCGTCGATCCCGACGACACGCCGAAAAACACCGTCCTGCGCGCGATCCGGCGCCCCGATCCGGCAAAAATGCGGGCGGCGAAGACCGCCTACGAAAACGCCAAAAAGTTCCTGCTCGGAAACGGCGCCGACGACTATCTGACCGACGTATAAAGGGGGCTGACGATGACCGAATATCTGACCCGATCCCCCGAGGAGACCGAGGCGATCGGCGAAAAACTCGCCGCCGCGATCGGCGACCGTCCCTTTGCCTTCGTCGCTCTTTACGGCGAGATGGGCGTCGGAAAGACCGCGTTCGTGCGGGGGTTCTGCCGCCGTTTCGGCATTGACCGGGTAAAAAGCCCGACCTACACCGTCGTCAACGAGTACCGCGGGACCGCGTCCGTGTTTCACCTGGATCTCTACCGGTTGAAGGACGAGGACGATCTTCTCTCGGTCGGTTACGACGATTATCTTGCACGACGGGGCTTTCTGCTCTGCGAATGGAGCGAAAAGATCCCGGGGGCGATCCCGAAGGACGCGATCCGCGTGACGGTCGCGAAAACCGACGGCGAAAACGGACGGAAGATCACCGTCGAAAACTGCCCGGATACTCTGTAAAAAGGAGAGGAACCGAATGATCATACTTGCGCTTTCCTGCCCCGCGAAGGGGGCGTCGGCGGCGGTGCTGCGGGACGAAGAGGTCCTCGCGGCGTTCTCGGCGGGCGACGCCATGACCGGAAGCGAAACGCTCCTCCCGATGGCGGAGGCGGCGCTCCGCTCCGCCGGGGTCAAAATGAACGACGTGGAACTGTTCGCCGTTACGGCGGGACCCGGGTCGTTTACCGGCGTGCGGATCGGGGTCGCGCTTGTGAAAGGACTTGCTTTCGGGCGCGGAAAAATCTGCTGCGGGGTCAGCGCGCTCGAATCGCTCGCCGAGAACGTCGTGCCGCTTCCGGGGCTCGTCTGTCCCGTGATGGACGCGCGGCGGAACGAGGTTTATACCGCCCTCTTCGACTCCCGCGGCGGCGCGCTCACGCGCCTCCTTCCCGATTCGGCGCTCCCCGCGTCGGAACTTGCCGCGACGGTCGCCCGCGACTATCCCGGACGGGAGGTAATACTCGTCGGGGACGGGGTCGCAGTCGCGGAACCGGTCTTCCGCGCCGCCGGGATCAAGCTTTTTCCGATCCCCGACGTTCTGCTTCCCCACTCCGCCGTTTCCTGCGGGCGCGCGGCGCTCCGCGCGGCGAGGGCGGGACTGACCGTCGACGGCGAGGAACTCGCCCCGATCTACCTCCGCGAATCGCAGGCGGAGACCACCCGCCGCTTCGGCGGGAAATAAACAAAGGAACGAACGACACAAACGAAAGGACGGATCGATCAATGAAACGCAAGATCTTTATCGGCGCCGACAGCGCGGGATTCCCCCTGAAGGAGGAACTGAAAAAACACCTCGCCGAAACGGGTTGGGAGGTTTCCGACCTCGGCACCGACAGCACGGCGTCCTGTCACTATCCGCTCTTCGCCGCGGCGGTCTGCCGCGAGGTGCAGAAGGATCCCGACAATACCTTCGGCGTCCTGATCTGCGGGACGGGGATCGGGATGAGTATGTGCGCCAATAAGTTCGACGGGATCCGCGCCGCGCTCTGTTCGGATACCTACAGCGCCCGCCTCACCCGCAATCACAACGACGCCAACGTGATCTGCCTCGGCGCCCGCGTGATCGGCTCCTGCCTGGCGCAGGATATCCTCGACAGTTTTCTTTCCGCCGATTTCGAGGGCGGCCGCCACGCCGTCCGCGTCGGTATGATCGCCGATATCGAACAGGGGAAACTGTAAGGGAACGGTTTGCGGAGGTATTACGGGGGTTTTCGCGCTTTCTTTCGGTGACGGCGCGGCAAAGAACTTCCATAAAGGATCGCAGTTTGCGCCCGCCACCCCCTTCTGTCACTTCCGCGCGGCGAAGGGGCGAGAAGACCGGACCGCGCTTGCGCGGACGGGATTCTCGGAGGCGTCCCCCGCCGCATTTCACGTTTGCGAAGCAAACATTTCACGCGGGGTGCCGACGGCGCACCGCATTTCACGCCGCGCCCCGCGCGGCATTTCACGCGGGCGCAAAGCGCCCGCCCACCC
>Ga0310696_10002586_pt1 | contig 23708 bp, 26 predicted proteins | sample AusTroGonzalo_MG_4_FD_203885 | JGI IMG/M metagenome (GOLD analysis project Ga0310696, IMG submission 203885) | Bovine rumen microbial communities from tropical cattle in Woodstock, Queensland, Australia - Gonzalo_02 (v2) (version 2) | ecosystem: Host-associated > Mammals > Digestive system >...
CAGGGAGCTCGTCGACCACAGGGCCAAGGTCTTCCAGGAATACGTCGAATGCGGCGGGGAGGACATCCGCATAGAGGTCGTGGGAGGAGAGGCGGTCGCAGCCGTCAGGAGGAAGGCGAAGGCCGGGGATTTCCGCTCCAACGCCACCCTCGGGGGCTCCATGTCGAGATACGCCCCAACAGAGGGGGAGATGGAGCTGGCCGTGAGGGCCTCGGAGTCCGTAGGAGCGGATTTCGCCGGTGTAGACGTCATGAGGGGTCCCGACGGGCCGCTGGTCTGCGAGGTCAACTCCAACGCGCATCTGAAGAACATAGAGGCGTGCACGGGGATCGACATAGCGTCGCTGATCCTCGAGCACATATCGGAACAGGTCGGCGATGGATACGGACTGCTGGATTCTCTACGACAGGGCCGATCTGGAGCACAACCGCTTCTTCGCCGAGCGCCTCAGGTCGTCGGGCATCTCGCTGGGCCTGAACTGCAGCATAGAGACGACCGATTCCATCGACCCGGAGGACGCTCCGGACATCGTGGTGGCCCGCACCAGGGACCACAGGCTCACCGGTCTGCTGGAGGACATGGGCTCGACGGTCTTCAATTCCTCGTCCGTGAGCAGGGTCTGCAACGACAAGGCCATGACGCTGGACCTGGCTCGCAGGCTGGGGATCGGGGTCCTGCCCTACTCTCTCACCGGGACGGACGGCATAAGCGGCCCGCCGTGGGTCGTGAAGTCGAGGATCGGCCACGGCGGCACGGAGGTCTACGAGGCCCGGGACGAGCGGGAAGCCAGAGAGCTCATGGACAGGCTGGACGGACGCATGCCGATGGTTCAGCAGATGGCCCCGGTGCGCGGAAGGGACATGCGCATCTACGTGCTGGGCGGAAGGATCGTCGCATCCGTGCTCAGATCGAGCGACACGGACTTCAGGGCGAATCACGGGCTCGGCGGCAGGGCGGAGCTGAGAGAACCTCCGGAAGAGGCCGTCGATGCCGTCAGGAGGATCCTGCCGGATCTCATGCCCGATTTCATAGGCATCGACTTCCTCTTCGGAGAGGACGGGGTTTATCTTAACGAGATCGAGGACGTGGTCGGCACCCGCATGCTCTACGAGCTCACGGACCTGGACCCCGCCTCGATGTATATGGGGTATATCGCTCACTCGAAGATTTCCTTGTAAATGGAATCGACGAGCTCGGTGTAGGTCATGCCCTTGTTCTTGGCCACTTCCCTGACGAGGTCCATGGTGCCGGAGCCGTACTGGGCCGCCTTCTTCTTCTTTTCGGCGATGAACGGGTAGCCGAGGTTCTTGGCAACCTGCTTCAGCAGCATCTTCCTGTTGTCCGCATCCAGGGGCTTGAGGTCCTTGAGGTCCATGGCGTTGACCTGCATCGTCACGAGGGGGTCCATGTACGGGTACAGGATCTTCTTCCCGAAGTGGTCCGCGACCTTGGTCTCATGGGGGATGGTGGAGGTGATGAGCTTGCCGATGTCGGCCTTCCTCATCCTGTCCAGCTCCTCGTCGGACAGGCCGATGTACTTGGAGTAGCCGGCGAACATCTCATCAGAGCCCTGTCCTCCCAGGATCAGCTTCTCGTGGACGGTCCTGCACACGAAGAACAGAGGCATCTCGAAGGACAGAGTGAGGGGGCTGGAGGTCTCGGTGATGCTGATCATCTCCCTGAGCCTCGCCTCGATGTTGTCCTCGGTTATGGGGATGTGCAACCACGGCAGGCCGAGGCGCTCAGACATCTCGCGGGCCATGACCACGTCGTAGGACTGGTCCTTACCGGATGTGTAGAGGGTGACCGACCTGGCATATTCCTTGGCGATGGCCGCCACGAGACCCGAGTCAAGGCCTCCGGAGAACGCTACGGCGATGTCCTGGTCCTCTACACCGCTCCTGACCGCCGAGACGATCGCAGCTTCGAGATTCTCTGTGTTGACACTCATGAGGGATGGAACGCCTAACGCCCATATAAATGTGATATTATCTGGAACTGTGGCCGGAGATCGGCCGTTCGCGGCGTATCGCACCAGTGCACCGGGGATGCCGTCAGTCCTCTCCTTCGGAACCGTTCTTCAGCTCCTCGAACTTCCTCGCCATGGTGGGGTTGTTCTTGGTCAGCTTCTTGATGGTGAGGTCCTGGGCCTTGTCGTTGGCCAGCCTGAGGTTCCTCTCCGAGTTGACCAGGTTCTCCTTCACCTTGTTGAGATGGTCTATGGTCTTGTCTATCTCGTCGATCGCCTTGCCGAACCTCTCGCTTGCCAGACGGTAGTTCCTCTCGAAGCCATCCTTGAACGCCACCATGTTCTCCTCGAAGTGGGTGATGTCGATGTTCTGCTCGCGGATGTCCATAAGCTCCTGCTTGTATTCGAGGGAGTTCTTGGACGCATTCCTCAGGATGGTGATCATGGGGATAAGGAACTGAGGCCTTATGACGTACATCTTTGGGTATCTGTGGGAGACGTCCACGATCCCGGTGTTGTAGTAATCGCTGTCGGGCTCCAGCATGCTGACCAGGACGGCGTATTCGCAGTTCTTCTCGTTGCGGTCCTTGTCCAGCTCCTTGAGGAAATCCTCGTTGCGGTGCTTGGTGGCGGTCTCGTCGGCCTCGTTCTTCATCTCGAACATTATGCTGACGTACTCGACACCGTCCTCGAAGTCCCTGAATATGAAATCTCCCTTGGATCCGGATGCGGAGACCTCGTTGTCCTTCTCGAAGTATGCGTTCGGGAATCCGACGGAACGGATCTTGTTGAATTCATCCTCGCAGAACCTCTCCAGGGATTCGCCGATCATCTTGGTGCTCTGCTTGGCCTTGAAGTCCTTGTAGAACTTGACCTCCTCGTCCTTGATCTTCAGCTGCTCCTCGTAGCTGTTCTTGAGGTTGTCCTGTGCGTTCTTGTTGTTGATCTCGGTCTGCTCCATCTGCAGCTGCAGATTGGCGATCGTCATGTCCTTCGAGTTGAGCTCCTCGATCTTCTGCTTCTCGGCCTCCGACAGCGCCAGCTGTTTTTCGGCCTCCCAATTGGATTTCTGCGTCTTCAGCTCGGAGATCTCAGCGTCTTTGGCATCTTCGGCATCCTTGACTGCCATGGCCTTCTCGAGATCGAACTTGTCGATACGGGCCTTGAGGTCGGCGATCTCTGCGTCCCTGTCGTTGATCTCCTTCGTCAGCTCTTCCCTGGTCTTGGCAAGCAGCTCGCTGTGCTTCTTCTCCTCCTCGGCCTTGGTGAGAGAGACGGCGTCGGCCTTCTCCTTCTCGTAATGCTGGACGCGGTACTCCATCTCTTTGGAGAATTCCTTGTCGCGCACCTGGCTGACGATCTTGCTGTAGTCGGATTCGTCTATCTGGAAGATGGTTCCGCAGTGGGGGCATTTGATCTCGGACATCGGCAGGGGGAATGTGTACATAGGATATGAAATCTACAATTATACGAACTGGACACAGGGCGAGCCGAAAGGGTCGGGGGTCCGTCTCGGATTTGTCAGCAAGTAACACATATTGCCCACATAGCACCGTCGAAGTTGCGACTGCAATCTGTTTTGCATATGATATGAGAACAATCGATGTTTTACAATCATACAAAGTGTTATTAATCAACCTCTAGTTATACACCGCATGGACGGAGTAACACGCATAGGTGTTTCACTCGAACCGGAGCTTCTCAAAGCTTTCGACGACTCCATCTCCAAGAAAGGGTATGTCAGCCGCTCGGAGGCCATCCGCGACCTGGTCCGCGATTCTCTCGCAGAGAACGAATGGAAGAACGAAGATGAATGGATGGTGGGGACCATCATCATGGTCTACGACCACACCTCCGTCGCCATCAGCGACAAGCTGACCAACGTGCAACACCAGCACGGCGGCATGGTCACCACTTCGGTCCACATCCATCTCGACGAGGACAAATGCATGGAGATCCTGATCTGCGAAGGCAAGCTCAGGGACCTCAAGGATTTCGCCAACGAGATAACATCCATCAAGGGCGTCCTGAGGGGAAGGCTCACGATGGCCGCTCCCTCGTCGGGAAACCTGCATCACATCGGCCACAGGCATTGAGCACCCCGGCCCGATAGCAAACCATTTCCCTTCCTTTCTTCGGCTCGGAGAGCATTATCAGAACAGGACCTTGACGGCATCGGAGACAGGATCGATCTCGTGGATACCGGGCATGATCTCGTCTATGCCGATGATGATGGTCCAGACATTCCCGTTGTCATCATCGACGCCGTATCTCTGGTTGAGAATCTTGGCGGTGGACAGGGACGGGAAGTAGAGAACCGCCTCCATGTTGTCGGGCATGCCGATGGGACGGAAGGGGACGGCGGATATGACGAATTTCGCATCGTAGTGGTCGATCTTGTCGGTGAACATGGCGAGGGTCTCGGAGAGCCAGATGACGTTCGGGTCGTCTTTGTAGAGCTCTTTCTCGGCTTTGGTGACCTCTTTGCCGATGATCGTTCCGATCGCGTTGACCATGTACATGGAGCACTCGTCAGGGCGATGGAATCTCCCGTCGCAGAAAATGACACCGACATACTTCCTGTGCGAGCACTGGATGATGCCAATGTTCTCCAATTTCATGCCACCGGTGATGCGATCCACGGACATCTCCGACTGGACCGATCTCATAAGGGTCTCGGAATCAAGCACTTCGAAGCGGAAAACACCTTCGTGCGAGAGTATAGCATCCCTCATGATGGTTGGTTGCATAATCCATCTAATGAAGTATCCTTTATAACCCTTTTGCAAATTGGATGAGTACTCATCATTTTTTGGATACTTTCATCATTGTTTAATCGTTTAATTGTAGCAGGGGACGTCTGGCCCTATCGAATGAGGTTATATAGGCCAGAATCATTCGCGTTGGCGATGAGGAAGCTGATTATCACCGAGAAGGCTAACGCGGCCAGAAGGATCTCCACAATCCTCTCTGACGGAAACTCCCATTCGTCCACATCGGCAGGTGTCACTGTGATGTCCTTCGAGAAGGACGGGGACGAGTACAGCGTGGTGAGTCTCCGCGGTCATATAATCGAGCTCGACTACCCCAAGGAATACAACGATTGGGGCGCCACATCGCCGGTCGACCTGGTCTACGCACCGCAGGTCAAGGCGGTCAGGGTGAAGTCCATCCTCAGCACACTCAAGGATCTCGCCGCCAACACGGACGAGGTCATAATCGCCACCGACTTCGACAGGGAGGGAGAGCTCATCGGCATGGAGACCGTGCGCGAGATGGGTGTTCCGCTGGAGGACGTCAAGAGGGCCCGTTTCAGCGCCCTGACCAAGGGAGAGGTCGAGAAGGCCTTCGCGGACCTTGCGAGGCCGGACATAAACCTGGCCGACGCCGCCGAGGCGCGCCAGATCGTCGACCTGTCCTGGGGTGCCGTTCTCACCAGGCTCATATCGCTCTCGTCGGGTCAGGTGGGCAAGAACTTCATGTCAGTGGGAAGGGTCCAGAGCCCCACACTGAAGCTCCTGGTCGACAGGCACGAGGAGATAGAGAAGTTCGAGCCGGTCCCGTTCTGGAACATAGTCGGGAAGTTCGGCATGCTGGCGTTCAAGGGGGACCACGAGGGCAACCCGTTCTGGAACAAGGAGGAGGCCGATGCCATCCTCGCCGTCGTGACCGAGGCCAAGACCGGAAAGGTCGTCGAATACGAAGTCTCGAAGAAGGAGGAGTTCCGCCCTGCGCCGTTCGATACGACTCAGATGCAGGTGGAGGCCAACAAGATAGGCATCCCTCCGACCGTGGCGATGAAGCTCGCGGAAGACCTGTACACCGGCGGATACATCTCATACCCCCGTACGGAGAACACGGAGTATCCGAAGAGCCTCGGGATCAAGTCCATCCTGGAGAAGCTCAAGGACACGGAGTTCAGGCCCGAGGTCGAGGAGATCCTCAAGCAGGACAAGATCGTCCCTTCCAAAGGAAAGCGCAGGACCACGGACCACCCGCCCATATACCCCACTGCCGGGGCATCCATGGACAAGATGAAGGGCGACAAGTGGAAGCTGTACGAGCTCATCGTCAGGAGGTTCCTGGCCACCGTCGGCGAGGTCGCTGAGGCGGAGGTCACGAAGTGCGTGATCGATGTCGAGGGGGAGAGGTTCACATCGGACGGATACGTGCTCAAGAAGCCCGGATGGAAGAAGTACTACGGGAAGTACCTGAAGAGCAACGACACCAGGCTCCCGGTCATGAAGGTCGGCGACGAGGTCGACATACGCTCCATGACGCTGGTCGATTCGGAGACCAAGCCCCCGTTCAGGTACAACCAGGGTTCGCTCATCCAGGAGATGGACAGGCTGCAGCTCGGAACCAAGAGTACGAGGCACGACATCATAGGCAAGCTGTACTCCAGGAACTACGTCCAGGGCAACTACATGATTCCCACCCCCAGCGGTATAGCGCTCACCAAGTCGCTGGAGGTCCACGGAGGAGGCATCACCGAGCCCGAGATGACCGCCAGGCTGGAGTCCGACATGCTGAAGATCACGGAGGGCGAGCGCACCCTCGATTCCGTCGTCAAGGAATCGCAGGACATGCTCTACGAGGTCGCTGTGAAGATCTCGTCCGAATCGGACGACATCGGCCAGGAGATCCGTGCGGCGCTCCATTCTCAGCAGCATATCGGGGTGTGCCCCGCATGCGGCAACAACATGACAGTCAAGAGGTCGAAGAACGGGAACTTCATCGGATGCGACGGCTATCCCGAATGCAAGATGGCCTTCCCGATGCCCAGGGGCGCCCTGGTGCAGACCACGGAGACCAAGTGCCCTGTGTGCGGCCTCCCGCAGCTCAGGATCATCAGGAAGGGCAACCCGCCGATGGTCCAGTGCATCGATCCCAAATGTCAGAGCAATGTCGAGAAGAACGATCTCGGCCCCTGCCCCACCTGCGGGAAGGGACGCATAAGGGTGATGTACTCCAAGCTCGGAAAGAGGTTCGCCGGCTGCTCCGAATGGCCCGCATGCACTCAGACCTATCCGTTGCGCCCGAGGGGCTCCATAAAGGCCTCGGGACGCTGCTGCAGCATATGCAAGGCCCCCCTGGTTTCCCTGGGGTCCGTGGACGAGTGCATCAACCCGGACTGTCCCGGAAAGAAGAAGGCGACCCGTTCCAAGAAGGCCTCCGACAAGGCTTGAAGAAAGCCAGAATATCAGTGTTACTAAATCAGAAATCGTAACACTTTGATTATTATTTAAAATCGACAGTTTCAGAGGAAATAGGGGTCCTCTTCGACCACTCCGAGATAGTGGTTGTTGATCTCCTCGATCTCCTCGGAGATGCGGAGGTTGCGGCACGTCATGCACTCCAGCTCCTTGCCCAGGCTGAGCTTGAGCTTCATCTCATCCTTGGCCAGAGTGACGATCTTCCCGCAGCGGCAGTATACACTCATCATATAATCCTTGGGAATGCAGTCCAGCGTAGTCATGTAACGCTGGAAATCCCCATAGCTACCGCTATCCGAAGAGTAACTATCTCTCAAATTTCTCCACCATCTCTGGCGACCGAATCAGGGGCTTTAATCCCATCCTCGACCCTTTCGGACGCGCATTCTGCCCTATGCGGATTGACAATATAAGCCTTATTGCAACCCCCGAGAAAGAGGTTTTAAAGGGGTCTTACGAAGGTCGGGAAGATGTGTTATTATTCATTTATGTTGCAACAAAGCTTAAATAATACATGTAAGGGGTTTTCTCGGCCGCGGAGAGGCCCCGCGGCCGGCAAATCTCAGCGTTTCACCTGCGGAACTGGGCTATTCCGGGGAACTTCGCGGAGGATCCGAGGTCCTCCTCGATCCTCAGCAGGCGGTTGTATTTGGCGGTCCTCTCGCCGCGCGCAGGGGCGCCGGTCTTGATCTCTCCGGACCCCCATCCAACGGACAGGTCGGCGATGGTGGTGTCCTCGGACTCCCCGGACCTGTGAGACACGACGACGTTGTATCCGTTGTCGAAGCTCATCTTGGCTGCATCGCCGGATTCGGATATGGTACCGATCTGGTTGACCTTCAGGAGCAGGGCGTTGGCGGCCTTCTGCTCGATACCGCGGCTGAGGCGCTTGGTGTTGGTGACGAACAGGTCGTCCCCGACGATCTGCACGCGTCCGCCGATCTTCTTGGTCAGCTCGGCCGTGGTCTCGAAATCGTCCTCGAAGAAGGGATCCTCGATGCTGATCACAGGGTGCATCTCGGTGAGCTCGACGTAGTGGTCGGCGAGCTCTCCTGCGGACATCTCCTCTCCGTCCACGGAATAGATGCCGTTGCTGTAGAACTCGGACGAAGCGGCGTCCATGGCGAGGAAGACCTCCTTGCCGGGCTGGTAGCCTGCGTCGTTGATGGCGGCGACGATGATCTCGAGCGCCTCGTCGACGGTGTCGAGCGGAGGTGCGAATCCGCCCTCGTCTCCGATGTTGATCGCGCTGACGCCGTATTTCTTTTTGAGTAGGGACTTGAGGTGCATGTACACCTCGGTGGACATCCTGAGGCAGTCGGAGAAGGATTTCGCTCCGGCGGGGATGATCATGCACTCTTGGATCTTCAGGTTGCCGCCTGCGTGCTTCCCGCCGTTGATGATGTTGAGCATGGGGACCGGCAGGGTGCGGTGGTCGCTTCCGATGTGCTCGTAGACGGGGATGTTCTCGCACATGGCTCCGGCCCTGGCGACAGCAAGGGAAACGGCGACGGTGGCGTTGCCTCCGAGGCGGGTCTTGTTCTCGGTGCCGTCCAGGGCGATCAGCGCGTCATCGATGGCCCTCTGGTCGGTGGGGTCCATGCCGGTGATCTTCTTGGCGACCTCGCCGCGGATGTTCTCCACGGCCTTCATCACTCCCTTTCCGCCGTACCTGTCCCCTCCGTCGCGGAGCTCGTGGGCCTCCCAGGAACCGGTAGATGCCCCCGAAGGCGCTATCGCGGTCACCCTGTGGCCGTGGACGGTGATCTCCGCCTCGACGGTGGGGTTTCCTCTGGAATCCAAAACTTCTCTCGCCCATACTTTCTCTATCTGCATATTATCAATTCCTGTAGACTTCCATCTTTTTGATCAGAAGGTTGCGGTCCTTGTCGGTCAGTACCTCCGGGTTGACGGAGAACGCGAAGCAGGTGAGCTTCGTGGAGCAGTTCGTGACCTGATTCATGAAGGTGATCGCAGAGCTCAGACCGTTGGCCTCCGCGATATCCGTGATGTTGTCGAATACGACCACGGGTTTCTCGTGTTCCTCGATAAAGCTCTTGATGCGCACCATCAGGGCCCCCAGCTCGCGGACGTTCATGGAACCCGCTTTGGGGTTTGTGGAGAGCATTATGATCTCGGGGATCTGGTATCTGAACCTGACGCGCACAGCCTTGGGCCTGCTGGAGGTCACGATGAGGATGTCATAGGCGTCAGGGTTGAACTTCGAGACGAACTGGTAGACTATGTTGGGGGTCGGTTCGAATATGACATAGCTCCATCCGAACCTGATGCCGCTGAGGGCGACGTTCTCGGGGACGTCGTACTGCTCCAGTTCCTTATGCTTGCGGAAAAGCCCCGTCTTCTCCTTCTTCTTGCTGTCCGACCCTCTGCTCCCGGAATCGAGGCCCAGGGAGTAGTCCGTGGCCTTCAGGACATCTTCGGTGGTGAAGGGCTTGTTGAGGACCGCGACGATCGCCGGCTTGTCCTTGGGCATCTGCTCGTTCAGTCCTTTGACGAGGATGACCTTGAGCTCGAGCTCGGGATCGGCGTCGTTCAGCCTCGAGAGCAGGTGTATCCCCATCTCGTTTCCCATGTTGGTGTCGAGGAAAACCAGGTCGGGCTTCATGCTCTCGGTCTTGTTCATGGCGTCGTTCAGGGAACTGGCGACGTCGACCTCGTGCTTCTCCTCCCCTAGGATCTCCGTCAGGATCTCCTGTATCGAAACGTTGTCGTCGACGATTAGAATCTTCGCCATAGGATATCTGTCATCCCCAGGAGTTCTTGATAGATAATCCATTTGACAGCGGTCGCGTTAAGTGGACCATGGCCGTAGCTGGAAGAAGAAAAGCCGGCCGGAGCCGGCCGTAAAATTCAATATGGAAGCGTGGGACTCACTGCTTCCTGCTCTCTTTGGCCTTGGGCCTGAGATTGCTGTATCCGCACTTCCTGCACCTAGAAGCCTTCTTGGGGTTCGTGGCGTAGCAGCTCATGCATACAGTCTTGTCAAGGAGCCTGTGCTCAGCCTCTTTGAAACGTGCCATCTGTATACCTCTGAGGCTACCGATTAAAGAGGTAATATAAAAGGATGATTATTGGAAAAGCGATCTCTGCTGCACGAAATCATGGAAGGGGCCAGACTCCTTTCCGGGCAGCTCGTGTATGACGTAATCCGGAGATAGGATGTCTATGATGCGGACGCAGGAGGGATCGGAGTACGCCCTGTGCTGGTCGAGGGTGGAGACGTGCCTGTACGCGCTCCAGTAGAACTCGGAGGGGTCGCCGTGAAGCTCCTCCTCCTGGAAGGTCTCCCTGTACTGGCCAGAGGCGCTGAAATGGAAGTGCACCGCCGATATGCTGTCCCTGAGCCTGCGGCTGTATCCGGACACGATGCGGGTGACCGCCTCAATGCCGTCCTGCTCCGTGTAGATCCCGGGCAGGCAGTTCATCAGATGGCCGGTATCGAGGCAGATCCCCCAGTTGTCGAATGAAATAAGTTCGTCCACGAGGTCGAAGTCCGAACCGTCTACCAGGCGCATCCCCGGCCACCACAGGTTCTCGAAGACTATCTTGAATGGAGGCTCCCCTTCGGGGAAGCCCGAGGCCACCTCGTTCATCATCTCGCAGAACGCGCGGATGACGCTCTCCGAGTCGCGGGTGCATGTGCGCTTCTTCACCTCGGCGAGATCCGCGTTGCAGGCGTGCATGACGCCGTGTCCAGGGGACATCGGGGCCGCGGCCTCGATGCATCTCCTGATGTTCGAGACCACCTCCCTGCGGCTGCGGCCGTACATCACGTAGAGAGATGTATCCGCCGGCATGTCATGGGGACGGTCCTCCCAGGCGGCCAGCCAATCCGAGGCGTACGGCAGGTGGACCGTGGTGGTGAGATCGGGATAGCCTGCCGGCGGCGCATCGAAGGACGTCAGCATCTCGATGCCGTCGCTGCGGATCCCCCTCAGGGTGGCCCGGGGGTCCTCTCCGAACAGGTCCAGGTCCTGATAGACCGAATGGCAGAACAGATGGCGCATCAGAACATCGTCAGAGCTGCGATGACCGCGGCCTCTACGGCGCTGGCCTTGGTCATGCCTCCGCCTATTACGAGGGCGTCGTCGGCGGTCAGCTTGAACTCGTTGCGTATGAGGGAAGCGACCTCGGGATCGCGCTCGTCGAGATTCCAGTCCGGAGGGATCATGAGCTTCCCGTCGCGGATGACGATGGTGGTGCAACCCTCGGCACCGACCTTGATCCCCGCATCCCTCTGCTCCATACCGTTGTTGACGGCCTTGGCGCTTCCGCGGACGATGACTCCCTGCTGATAATCGCCGACGACCGAGCCGGCGAGGTTGATGTCGACGGGCTCGATGGGCATCTGGTCCAGGAATGAGAGTCCGGCCTTGGTGATGGTGATGCCGGTCTGCTTGATTGAAATGAAGTCCCACTCCTTCAGGGTGTCAATGATCCTACGCATGCTGCCTTCGCCGACTCCGACTTCCTCAGAGAGCCTCTTCCTACCCATCCGTCTGCCGTCAGACAGTATGTAGAGGGCCCAATAGACGTTGGCGTCATTGAATCTGAACATCGGTCCGAATTGAGGTTCATCGATAATCTTCATTTCAATTCCTGGCCATGAATCTCTCTACCCCTTTAAAGACATTTTCTAGACGACTCAATATTTCGTTAGTTGGTTCGGACATCCAACCCGCCTGGCCAGCATAGCCAGTGTTAGGAATGCTTAACAATATTATGTTCATAAAAATCCGCCCCCGGGTGGGGCGGATAAGGGTGTTTGCGGCCCTTTCCGGGCCGATGTGAGTGGCGATCAGAAGGTCCTGACCTTGCCTTCGATGATCATGTCGGAGACCTTGTCGACGTTGTCGAGCCAATCCGTTGCGATGGCCTCGGCCTCGGACTTCCACTTGGCGAGGTTGGGGTTGGACTCCGCATCGGGGAGGACGATCTGGACGGATGCGTTGAGGGGCTCGGAGACGGGCTTTCCGATCTGGGAGAGCAGCCTGACCCTGATCTCGGCCTCGTTGGTGACCTTCTTCGCGACGTCGTCTGCGATGAGCTTGGACATGACGTTGTAGATCTTTCCGATGTGGGTGATCGGGTTCTTTCCGGAGGTGGCCTCCATGGACATGGGCCTGTAGGGGGTGATCAGACCGTTGCACCTGTTGCCTCTTCCGACGGATCCGTCGTCTCCCATCTCCTGGGACAGGCCGGTGCAGGTGAGGTAGTACACTCCGCGGTCGTAGTCGTCGCCGGTGTTGATCTCGAGCTTGAAGTCGATCTTCTCGTCGCCGATGATCTTGAGGGCGTTGTCATACACCTTGTTGTACATCTCCTCGATGGCGGACTTGTAGTGGTTCGCATCTGAGATGTGCTTGTCGACCATGGCACAGGCGATGGTGGTGGTGATCTGGTTGCCGACACGGGAGGCCATGACCTTGACGTCCTGTCCGGTCTCGGGCAGGGCCTTCTTCATGGGGCCGTTGATGAACTCCTCGGTCTGCAGGACGATCTTGTCGGTGATGGAGTACGGGGCGTATCCGACACCGAAGGAGGTATCGTTGGCTAGGTGGCCGGATGCCTTGTAGACCCCGGTGAGGTCGTCGGATCCCATTCCGAGCTTGGCGTCGAGGATGACCTCGGAATCGACATCGAGGTTGGGGAAGGTCCTCCTGAGGTAGTCGGTGGCCGCTTTCAGCGCGACGGGCTTGCAGGGCAGGGATTTCATGTCTTTGCCCTCTCCGACGTGGGTGGTGGCGCGTCCGACCAGAAGGATGTAGACGGGGTCGATGATGGTTCCTCCGCCGAACCTGGGGGCAGCGGAACCGGCAGCGATCTGCGTCTCGTCAGTGTTGTGGTGAAGGACGTGTCCGAACTCCTTCTTGTACATCCTGCAGAGGGCTTTGCTGACCTCTTCGGCCAGAGCATCGGAGACGGAGTCGGGGTGTCCGATTCCTTTCCTCTCGACGATCTCCACTTTCCTCATGGGGGCGGGGACCTCATTCAGTCCCTCTACGTAGATATTTTTAGCCATAAGAATAACACCTGTAATAAGCGAATAATCACTTATTTATAAAATGTACTGACAATAATATTCTTATAAGAATATATTTATACACCTGGCATGAAGTTCCCTCCCGCATCGGACATCCACCGCATAAGGAAGTCGCTGGATGTGACGCAGGTCGAACTGTCCAACGCCTCCGGGATCAGTCAGAGCACGATCGCGAAGATCGAGGCCGGAAAGATAAGTGCCAGCTATGACACCGTCGTGAAGCTCTTCGAGACCCTGGACATGATCAAGCACAGGGAGAGGAAGGACCTCACGGCGGCGGACGTCTGCTCGAAGGAGGTCGTCGCCATACAGAGCACGGATCTGGTGCACCAGGCATCGGACCTGATGCGCTCGACGGGATACTCGCAGCTGCCGGTCATGAACGGTGAGATGCCTGTGGGGAGCATATCCGAGAGGATAATCATGGAGCTCCTCCGCTCGGGCACGACCATGGACGAGCTGGCCATGGCGCCTGTCCACAGGGTCATGGGAGGGTCCTATCCCGTGGTCGCGGACACCACATCCATCTCCCTGGTCACGACGCTCATGGGCGATTGGAACGCCGTCCTGGTGTCCAGGAAGGGGAAGATCATCGGGATGATAACCAACGCAGACCTTCTGAAATTAGTCTGATGCCTTCGGCAGAAGCGATACGTTGCCGTTCTTGACTTGGAACAGGTCCATGTCCTCGGCGGCGAAGGTGTTCTCGAAAACGGTGCGGGCCTCCTCCACGACCGGCCCGCGGTCCTTGTGGCGGTTGCTCACATGCGTGAGGATAAGGCATCCGGCCCCGCAGGCCTTGGCCGTCTCCGCGGCCTGGATGCAGGTGGAATGGAGGTGCTCCCTGGCGAGCTCCGTCTCCGATCCGGCATAGGTGGATTCGTGGATGAGCATGTCCACGCCGGATGACACCTCTGCGATGCGGTCGGAGCACATGGTGTCCCCGGTGTACGACACCGAGGTGCCCTTCTTTGCGGCGCCCACGACCTGCGAGGGCTCCACGCCTCTGACGGATTCCCCGTTCTTGAGGCGGGCCATGTCCGGTCCGTCCTTGATCCCGAGGGCGATGGCCTTGGAGCGGTCCAGCTTCCCCGGCGAGTCCGGCTCCTTTACGACGAACCCCAGGGACGGGATGCCGTGCTCCGTGGAATAAGCGCTCACCGATAGGCATCCTGCGGCGGCGGTATCGCCGTCCGACATCGTCCTCACCTCCAGAGGATATTCCGTCGACCCCTCGGTCATGGACATGGAAGCGGAGATGTACTCCTCTATCCCGGGAGGCCCGTACACCGTTAGCGGGTCCTTGCGGCCGACCAGGCTCATGGTCTGGAGAAGCCCCGGCAGGCCTAGTACATGGTCGCCGTGGAGATGTGTGATGAAGATCGCACGGATCTTCATGAAAGAGAAGGGGGAAACCATTATCTGGCGCTGCGAGCCCTCCCCGCAGTCCAGAAGGGCGATGTCGCCTCCGCACCTGACGGCTATGCACGACATCGACCGGTCGCGGGAGGGCATGCTGGCCCCCGTTCCCAGGAATAGGACCTCCAGCATGCCTATCCGCTCAGTAGACCTGGTCCAGCTCTCTGGAGGTCTTGGTCTCCTTCTTGAACTCCTTGTAGTGCTCCTTGCAGAGGTGCACCTGGCGGATCTCGGGGTTCTTGAGGACCAGATTGGACTGGGAGACCTGCTTGATGTTGAAGGACCTCTCGGCCGGCTTGTCGCATCCATCGACATCGCACGTCTTCTCTTCGGTTTCATGCTTTGCTAATGACATACTACATGAATCGACTGGCTCGTTCATATTCTTGGCGGTTGTCGCGCATAACCCCAAATACGCGTAATCCTTGCTATCGGGCATGACAAAGGTCTCCCCCTCCATGCTTTCAGCCGATTTCTCCAAACTGGGCGAAGAGCTCGCCCGCATCGACGAGAAGGGGGCGGACTGGGCGCATCTGGACGTCATGGACGGGATGTTCGTCCCGAACATCACCTTCGGCCCGCCGGTGATCAAGGCGATCCGCAGGTATTCCGACATACCCTTCGATGCGCATCTGATGATTCAGGACCCGATCCGCTACGTGGATGCGTTCGCGGATGCGGGCTGCGACCTGATCACGGTGCACTGCGAGGCCCAGGGGGACATCCACGGGGCCATCGCGAAGATCAAGGCCCGCGGACTGAAGGCGGGGATCTCCGTGAACCCGGAGACGCCCGTCGAGAGGACGTTCGAGTACCTTGAGGAGGCGGACCTGGTGCTGGTCATGACCGTGCATCCCGGCTTCGGGGGCCAGTCGTTCATAGGGGACTGCGTCCCGAAGATAACCGCCGTCAGGGACAGGGCATCCGGGATCGGGAGGGACCTCGAGATATCCGTCGACGGCGGGATAAACAGCGCCACCGGGAAGCAGTGCACGGACGCTGGAGCCACCGTCCTGGTGGCCGGATCGTCATTGTTCAAGCTCGACGACATGTCGCCCACCATCCGCGAATGGAAATCCTACGGACCGGACGGGAGGCTGCGAGATGGGAGTAAACCTTTCCCCGATCACCGAGTCTAGCGAGATCACCCTGGAGTCCCTGAGGGGGAAGACGGTCGCTGTGGATGCGTACAACACGATCTTCCAGTTCCTGTCCATCATCAGGCAGCCTGACGGCAAGCCCCTGCAGGACGAGGACGGGAGGGTGACGTCGCAGCTCTCCGGAATCCTATATCGCACTTCCAATCTGATAGAGGCGGGGGTGGAGCCCGTGTTCGTCTTCGACGGCAAGCCCAACGAGATGAAGGCGGGCACCATCGAGGAGAGGATCGCCAGGAGGGAGAAGGCCAAGGAGGAGTACGAGAGGGCCCTGGCCGAAGGGGATATGGAGAAGGCGTTCTCCAAGGCCCAGCAGACCTCCAGGATGACCCCCGAGATACTTCAGTCCTCCAAGGACCTCCTGACCCTGATGGGCATCCCTGTGGTCCAGGCTCCCAGCGACGGTGAGGCACAGGCCGCCTACATGTGCCTGAAGGGCGACGTCTACGCCGCAGCCTCCCAGGATTACGATTCCATACTGTTCGGCGCGCCTCTGCTCGTGCGCAATCTGACCCTTTCCGGGCGCCGCAAGGTCCCCGGCAAGAACGTCTACAGGGACGTCAAGACGGAGCTGGTCGATTCGGCCTCCATGCTGGGGTCCCTCGGCATCACCAGGGAGCAGCTCGTGGACGTCTGCATCATGATCGGTACGGACTTCAACCCCGGCATCACCGGGATAGGCCCCAAGAAGGGGCTCAAGCTCATCCAGAAGCACGGCGACCTGGAGACCGTCATGGCCGAGAGCGGGTTCGACATCCCCGGTTATCAGGACGTCCGCGACATTTTCCTGAACGGCCCCCATGCCGACGACTACAGCGTCAAGCCCGGCGAGATGGACGACGAAGGCGTCATCTCGATGATGAAGGACTACGGGTTCTCGGAGGACCGCGTTACCACGGTTGTCAACAAGATCCGCGCAGCCCGCAAGGCCGAGTCGAACAGAAAGAAGCAGCGCTCGCTTGACAGCTGGTTCTGACGGCGAGGCGCTCCAGCGGGATGCCGCGCGAGTGGCAGTCCTCGCACATGCGGCGGCAGATCTTGAGGATCCTGAACATCCTCCTGGCGCCCTCCGGGTCCGAGTATGCCTTCCAGCATCCGAGGCAGACGTAGTCCTTGCCCTCATGCGCTATGTACCCCAGGACGTCGTCGATCGGGTACCCGAGGAACACGCCGATCTCGTGGGGTATCCCATACACGAACCTCCTCTCGAGCTCGTCCACCAGGCTCCCGGGGTCGTCCACGTCGTAGCCTTCGTTCTGCAGGAACATCCTCACGGCATCCTCTTCCAGCCGGGCCTCGACCTGGTCCGGGCGGTACACGTAGACGAGGGAGTCGCCGACGGCGGTCCGGAGGATCCTGATCCTGATCCCTTTGTCGAGAAGACCGGATTCGATCCCGGCGACCGTATCGGATAAGCCATGAGCGTCCGAGCTCACCCTGAACAGGTTGCCGCACTTAAGGCCGGCAAGTGTAGGTGAACAGTGCCTGACTATGAGCTCCTGCAGATTTCCGGGTTCTTCCAGGTATCCGCGCCCTCCTCTTTTGCAGATACAGTCGTTCCCGGGGATTACGTCGGTCGGTCTGTCGTGGGTGAGATCGGACTTTCTCATGGTAATTTAGGATTACTTAAACATTGTATTTATATTTTAGGCCAACCTAAACCAATGATTCACAAGACATCTGCGATACGGTATCATCATGAAATACGACAACGGGCATCATCATGCATGGACGGATTCTCGGATGCCCATCTGCACCCCACGGACACCGATACAGGGGCCATGTACCGCGATGCCCTGCAGGCAGAGGTCCTTGTAGGATGCACCGCGCGGCTGTCCGAATGGGGACCGATGTCGGCCATCGGGGACAAGCGCCTGGTGAGGTCCTACGGCATCCATCCGTGGTATCCCGATGAGTGGGACGCGGATTCTCATTCCAAGCTGGAGGCCATCCTCGATTCCGACCCCGCTGCGCATGTGGGGGAGATAGGATTGGATTCCAAGCGCGGCTCCATCGGCGATCAGATGCCCGTCTTCAAGGACCAGCTGTGCCTGGCCGCAGAGAAGGACAGGATAGCCTCCATCCATATGGTCGGGACCGAGAAGGAGGTCCTGGATGCCCTCAGGTCCGCCCCGCACGGCAGGATCTTACTCCATTCATACGGGTCCGATAGCTATCTGAGGCCGTTCTACGAGGAAGGCTGCTACTTCTCCATTTCCCCCAGGATAATGTCCAGGTCGGAGGTGAGGGTGAAGCGTCTGCTGTCGGCGATACCGCCGGACCGCATCCTCACGGAGACCGACGCCCCGAACTTCCCGAAAGGGTTCGAGGGGATGGGACCGTTCATATCGGAGCTAGAGAGGATGTCGGGCATCGCGGACCTGGCGTCCCTGGCCGCCAGCAATCTGAGGAGGCTCATAGATGGATGAGATGAATCAGCGCACGAGCATCATCCTCGGCGAGGAAGGGGTGGAGAGGATGAGGGAGACCAGCGTCATCCTCGCGGGGTGCGGTGCGGTCGGAGGCTACGCCCTCGAAGGCCTGGTGAGGGCCGGGGTCGGGCGCATAAGGGTGGTCGACGGGGATGTATTCTCAGAGAGCAACCTCAACCGGCAGGTGCTTTGCACGACGGAGACCGTGGGCATGCCCAAGGTCGAGGCCGCCTGCCGCAGGGCGAGGAGCATCAACCCGGATATCGAGATAGAGGCCATGGAGCTGCGTGTCGATGATTCCACCATCCCCCGGATCCTTGGAGGGGGATTCGATTACCTGGTCGATGCGATCGATACGGTGTCGAACAAATCCCAACTCCTGTCCGCGGCGGCAGGGACCGATCTGCGCGTGTGCTCGTCCATGGGCGCGGCCCTAAGGACCGATCCGTCCATGGTCAAGGTGGCACCTCTCAACAAGACCAAGGTGTGCCCGCTGGCCGCCAATGTCCGCAAGCGCCTCCGTGCAAATGATACATCCAACATAATCTGTGTGTACTCCGAGGAACCCCAATTTAAGGTTCCTGATGCCCGCGATGACTCCGGAAAGAGTATATTGGGGTCGCTTCCGACGATCCCGGCAATATTCGGGATGACGCTGGCCAATCTGGTCATAATGGATGCTTCTGGATTGCGCAGATTGTTCCGATTTAAATGGATTCTAATTGTACGCCGTGTATTCAAGTTATGGCAATTGGATGGGTACACTGTGATAACGTACATTTTAATGAAAAATATTGATATACCTATTTTTCTGTCCATTTATCCGATGCCCAATCCAGATGATATTTATTGGAATTCCTTCCTCCCCGCATTCTTCGACAGGATGAGCGTGCTGATGAGGAAGAACATGACCACCATGGTCACGGATTATGGGCTGACGAGTGCACACGCGATCTATCTGATTGCATTGAAACTGCAAGACGGACAAACGCTGGTGAGCCTGTCCCGCTTCCTCGATCTCGATACGGCGAACACCAACCGTGTCATCAAGGTCCTCAGGGACAAGGGGTTCGTGTACGACGACAGGAAGACCGAGAGCAGCAAGAAATACTCGATCTACCTGACCGAATCCGGACAGGAACTCGCTACGAAGCTGATGGACGGCATCACAGCGCTGAACAACAGCTACTTCGAGGATATCCCCCGCGAAGACATCCTCCACATGAGGAACACGTTGATCCACATCTTGAACAATATGAACGTGGGCATCGACAGCTACATGGGATCGAAGTACGAGGACCCCTTCTACACCCACCTCCACATCAGGCCTCTGGACGACGACTACTACACCGAGCCCAGACTGCTGGAGGATAACGACGATAAAATCGCAGAAGAGAGCGAAGGAGGATGCTGAAATGAGCAATGTAGTGGCCATAGTTTCAAGCCCTAGGGAGAAGGGGAATTCAGGAACCGCGGTGAATGCCATCCTTGACGGAGCCATGGGGCTCTCGACGAACATCATACAGTATTACAACCTCAACAGCATACGTTCGTTCAACGGATGCGATGCCTGCGGCCAGTGTGCCGAACAGAAGAAGTGCGTCCTTCAGGACGGCCTCACGGGCATCCTGAACAGCCTCGAGAAGGCGGATGTGGTCATCTTCTCCACGCCGGTCTATTTCGGCGGCCCCTCCTCGCAGTTCAAGACCCTTCTGGACAGGATGTACTCCTTCTACGTTCAGGGAGAGGGGAGCCCGGTCAGGGGCAAGAAGGCGATAACCGTCATGTCCGGTTCCGCACCCGAGGAAGTGATCGCCCAGGCCTCCGCACATCTCTCTGGCAACCTCAAGGCGCTCGGATTCGAGATCCTAGACGAGGTCATCTTCTCCGATATGGGCGGGCAGAAGTGCGCCAAGGACGACCGTGAGTTCCTCGATAGGATGCGCGGCATCGGCCTGCACTTCCGCAACACCTGATCCGGACGGATCGGAAAACTTACCTTCCAGGCCCGGTCCCCCGGGCCTTTGTTATAAAATCTAGTATGGGCTCAGAGCTCGAGCCCCAGGTTGTTCAGCTTGCCGATGACGGTGTCGTAGATGTCGACGTACTCGTCGCTGGGGATGACCCTCTTGACATCGTAGCAGTCCTGGAAGCGCTTCCCTGTGGGGGCCCTGCTGTACTCGTTCTCGTACATGGAAACGAGCCTGTCCAGGATGTCGTTGACCATCGGGATCTCCAGGCCGCAGGTGGCGGCGGCGACCTCGCCCATAATTTTGGCCTCCATGCCGGTGGTCTTGTCCTGTATGACTCCCTTGGCGGATGCTACGCCGGATATGAGCTCCCTACCGGAGGCCGTATCGGTCATTGCCTGGGCGGCCGTCTCCATCAGGCACATCTCGGTGCAGGGGCCCGCAAGCGCATAGTACTGGTTGGCCAGGAGGAAATCGGTGTTGAGGTCCAGCGCGGATGCCGCATGGGCGGCGATCTTCATGGTCTCCCTGGTTGAGGTGGTACCCCATCTGATGTGGATGGGTCCGTCCAGGTGGATGTCGCAGCCGAATATCGCGAACGATGCGATCATCGCGGCCACGTCGCAGATCGCGGTCTCCTCCACATCCCCCACGTACCCTCCGAAGATCGGCATCTGCTCCATCATGACGACATCGCCGGAGGTCTGCCAGGCCGCGAGCATGTTCATGCAGGCCATATCGATCTTCAGCTCGTTCAGCTGCGAGCACTCATGCGCATCGAAGGTCTGCAGGCCCTGGTCGGTGAGGTCGGACGAAATGCGGCCGGATGCCGACAGAGGGGTCTCGGGACCCTATATGCACATCCCGGGGCGGTGAGACATGCGGGATGCCTCGCGCACGTTCCTGATCTCCGCCATCGTGGCGCGGATCTCCCAGGGGGTGTTGGTGGAAACAGCATGGCCGTTCACGGTGTTCAGGACCCCGCTGACAATGGTGTCGATGACGGGCTCCTGGACGTAGGACTGTATCATGGGGACGAAGATCTCCTCGGACACGGGGGCTCCTGTGGGGCCTCCCTGGATGATCGGCTTCCTGAGGTCGTTCCCGCGTCTCGCCTCGCATTCGCATTTCTCCTTGCCGAATCCGAGGGTCAGCCGCTTGGGGGCGGCCTTTATGCCGTCGTACAGCTCGTCCTCGGAGATGTGCATGACGCGGCCGAGGTCGTAGTTGTAGAGACCGGTGGTGAGGAGCATGTCCACGCCGGCGAGGAACAGCCTGTCGCTGAGGTCGGGGTCCGAAGGGATGATGTCCGGGCCGAAGGAGATGTCGTACTTCTCCTTCATCGCGCTGGCGTTGGAGGGGATGATGGTGTAGTCCCAAAGGTCCTCTCTGACCTTCTCACCCTCGTAGAAGCGGTCGTACGCTTCGTATATGTCCACGCGCTTTTTCGCTACCATCGCATCATCTTTTCGTTCAGAATGGGGTCTGACTGAATCGCTGTGCTAATGTCTATGAGTCCCGCAGTATTAAAACTACCTCTTAACATCCCTTAAACTTCCATTTCGCGGTCCTCTCGGACTTTAATATTTATTTTTTTGTCAAAATCGGAAATCGGCCCATACAACAATACTTAAATCTAACTGTGCATCCACTACCCCGAATAGGGGAGAAATAGCCGTTGCGATGGTTTAAATCGTAGACCGTCATATGGCAGCATCGGCTTCTTCTACCACCATGGAGGGCGGTCCGGCGACCAGCGGGTCTCTAAAACCTAGCCAGCGGGGATCGACACCCCGGCCTTTCGCTTACCATCTGGTGGGATACAATGGGCATGAAATTCACAGATCCTCAGATACAGCATCTCATGGAGTACGGAGACCGCGACTGGTCCGACGAGGAGTTCGAGGATGCGGCCGAGAGGGACAGGAGGTTCTCCAAGGAGATGTCCCGCACGGAGTCCGCGAACCACGAGGGGCTGAAGCTCCTCATAGAGAATCCACGCAGGCACGACCTTTCCGCATTGGAATGCAGGATAGCGGACAATCTCGTCTCCCACGGCTTCGTGGAGGTAAGGACCCCCATAATCATATCAACGGCGGCACTGGCGAAGATGACTATCACGCCTGAGCACCCCCTCTACAAGCAGGTCTTCTTCATCGATGACAAGAGATGCCTCAGGCCCATGCTGGCGCCCAACCTCTACTACGTCATGAGGAAGATGAGGGACCACACCGACGGCCCCGTGCGCATCTTCGAGATCGGATCATGCTTCAGGAAGGAGTCAAAGAGCAGCAGGCACCTCGAGGAGTTCACCATGATGAACCTGGTGGACATGGGCCCCGACAGGGATGCCGTCGAGTGCCTGAAGGACTACATCTCCTATGTTATGGAGGCCGCGGGCCTGGAGTACACGCTGACGCGCGAGGAGTCCGACGTCTACGTCGAGACATTGGACGTGGAGGTCAACGGCATGGAGGTCGCCTCCGGGGCTGTCGGACCCCACAAGCTGGATCCTGCGCATGACGTCCACGAGCCCTGGGCCGGAGTGGGTTTCGGCCTCGAGAGGCTGCTGATGCTGGCCAACGGCAAGAGCAGCGTCAGGAAGACCGGCAAGAGCATCACGTACCAGAGCGGGTACAAGATAGACTGAGGCCGGATCCCATGGAAGAGATTCTTGATCGCATATCCCGCGGGGAGGGGACCGTGGATGACGCAGAGGCGCTCATGTCCCTGTCCGACCCCGCCGACATAGAGAGGCTTTTCGAGGAGGCCAGGCGCGTCCGCGATGCGCAGTTCGGAAACAGGGTTTTCACCTACGGCTTCGTCTACTTCTCGACCTATTGCAAGAACAACTGCACATTCTGCTATTACAGGAGGGCCAACGGCGACATCCCCAGATACCGCAAGTCGGTGGAGGAGGTCGTCCAGCTGGCCGGTAATCTCAAGGATGCGGGGATAAACCTCGCAGACCTCACCATGGGCGAGGACCCCGTGATGTACGCCGACGGCTACAAGCGCCTTCTGGAGACCATATCCGCGGTGCGCGACGAGGTCGGCATAAGCATCATGGCATCCCCGGGAGCCCTTCCCAGGGAGATGTTCAAGGCCGTCCGCGAGGCCGGCGCAGACTGGTATGCCTGCTATCAGGAGACGTACAACAGGGAGATCTTCGAGTCCCTCAGGGTCAACCAGAGCTACGACGACCGCCTGGGCCAGAAGACATGGGCCATGGAGGCCGGGCTGCTGGCCGAGGACGGCATGATGATCGGCCTCGGGGAGAACATCCGCGACAGGGCGGAGACCATCGTGAGGATGGGCAACCTCGGCTGCCAGCAGATTAGGGCCATGACCTTTGTCCCGCAGGAGGGCACCCCCATGCAGGACAACGTCCCGTACGGGCCCACCGAGGAGCTGAAGGCCATCGCCGTCATGAGGGTCATGTTCCCCGACAGGCTGATCCCGTGCAGCCTGGACGTGGAAG
>Ga0310696_10002587_pt1 | contig 23705 bp, 38 predicted proteins | sample AusTroGonzalo_MG_4_FD_203885 | JGI IMG/M metagenome (GOLD analysis project Ga0310696, IMG submission 203885) | Bovine rumen microbial communities from tropical cattle in Woodstock, Queensland, Australia - Gonzalo_02 (v2) (version 2) | ecosystem: Host-associated > Mammals > Digestive system >...
GTACCTGAAGTTCATCGGCGGAGAGTCTTCCGTCAATGAACAGACAGTCCTTCCTCTTCCCCTCCGGCTTGTCTCTGGTGAACCTTTTCCAAGTCAGGTAGAAATCCTTTCTGGAGGTCATTGAGTCAAAGCCACAAATCATAATCTCACCTACGATGGCTTCGGAGGGAAGATACCTTCTGTTGCAGGCATAGATGGCTGAATATCCCGTATAGCGGATGATGGTCTGGACCAGAGCATCCACCTTGGGCATTCCCACCTGTTCCTTGGAGTAGAACTGGCCCGCTATATTGTGGACCTCCACAAGGTCATCGTCAAAGATGTAGATGGCCCTCGGATTGAGTTTGGCAAGGATGACGGCCAGATTCGAGCCAATGCCTCCCACTCCTGCGAGGATGACCACCTTGTCCTGAATCTTGCTGAACCATTCCGCATCGGAGAATCTTATCACCTCTGTACGGAGTTCCCTCTGTTCTGGGATAACTATCGGCCTGTTGCTTTGCGGAACACCCGGATAGGGGTCTGGTGCTGGTTCTTCAGGGGCGAAGGGGTCTTCGTCCTGATTTGCACTTGCCACAGTACCGTTGTTCCTGAGGTTGGACATGGCGAAGGCCCGCAGTTCCACCTCTTCCTCGGCAGTAAGCCTTTCAGATTGGTCCGGCTGGGCAGCACCCGCCGCAACTTGAAAGACACTCTGGGCAATCCGTACCGTCGCACTGGAAAGCAACTGGTCGAGAGATGCTTGCAATCTTCTGTCTGTCATAGCATTCGCTTCTTGATTAGATACCTCATTCTGTCGGAATACCGAGTCTTGTAGGAATTAAGTTCCATGTAGAGTTTGATGAGGATGATGTCATCGGGGTTGGAAGTCTTTTCCACCTTAATCCAGTCCTTGTTGTAGGATTCGAGCATATAGTCCAGCCAACTCTCAAACCAGAAGTCAAACTCCTTGTAGGTCTTGAAGGCCTTCTTGTACTCGTTCTCCATCAGGTTCATGTTGACCGTAGGGGAAGTCACGAAAGGAGAGGAGGACACCAGTTGGGCAAACCAGACATTGAACTTGTGCTTGTTCCACTTCAGGGAATTGACCAGAAGGAGTTCGTCGTCACCCACATAGTCAAGGAGTTCTTCCTTCTCGAAGTCTATGGGATTCTCAGGGAACAGGGTTCCAGCCACCGCCTCCTGAACAACCACCTGAGGCTTGATTTCCTCTTCCTTTTCAGGTTCCTTCGGTTCGATGGGCCCTGACGGAGGAGTATATTGGCCGGCAGGCTTTCCGTAAGGCCACTGGAATTCCTGTCTTCCATAGCCCTGATAGCCTCCATACCCACCATATCCACCATAGGCGGGTCTTGCCTCTCTTTCTGAGAGTTCCCCGAACCTTTCGATGGCCTCAAGGTTGAAGGTGCTTACAGGCTTTTCGATGTTGAGGTTGACGAACTGAATCTGGGTTCCCTGTACGGCCCGCTGGGTGGTATGTTCGTATGGAGTTTCACGGGCTTCCCCGGTATTGAAATGTTGGTAGGAACAGATTCCTGCTACAACTGTCGTTTCGGTGGCATTGAGGACCATCTTTCTCGTGACTCTTGCGACATAAGCACCATCATTGTTGACAATAAGGGACACGAAATTGTTCATTCCGTTCCCATATTCCCCCAATGTGTCCATGTCTTCGCCACTGAAGAAGGCCTGCATCTTGTTATGAGAGTGAATCAACCCTATGCAGTGGTCAGTGAGTCCGTTGAACACCATATATCGGGTTGCATCAGGTTCGTTGAGGTCAAATTCGGTATGAGCCCCACTTCCCTGATTCATCAGGAACATGTCGTTGGCGAAGATGGTAAGACCGTCTTCGAAAGTTCCTTCGAATTTGTAGAACAGAACCCCTGACCATTCTCTGCTCTTGGAGAGGCTACAGTAGATTCTGATTTTGCTTTCCAGCAACTCTGAAAGAACAATCTTGAACTTGTCCTTCAGTTCATCGGGCAATGACAATGGTATTGCATTCGGGTGCTGGGGAGGTTTGCTCGTAGAATTCTGTGGATTCATTGTGATGCCAGTTGTTTATCGTGTTTAGTAAGGAGTTCAGGAATCCAGCACCGATGGCTGGGTGTATCACCCTTGTACGGATAGGCTCGTCCTCAGCATCTGTGAGGGCCAGATTGTAATCCTTCCCTCTGAAGGTGATGATGTGGGTTCCGACAAGGGAGGTATAATCATTGGTCGTTCTGGTTTCCTCATAGAGTTCACCGTCCTTGACAAGGAGTTCCGTACAGAGGTCATCATAGAGGTCATCCTGTCGATTGTTTACCGTTTTCCATGCAGACCAATAGGCGGAGATGTCCAGAAGCCACTCAGGGAAGGTGCATCCAAGACAATACCTTCCGTTCATAAAGCCCAGTTTAAGCCTTTTCGCACGGATGTAACTCTCTATGAACTCAGCAGGCAGTCTCTGTGCGGGGCTGCGTTGTCCAATATTTGCCTTGGTTATCTTCTTGAGTCCTCCTGCCACATTCTTGAGTTGGATATACGGACCGCCCTCAATGGATTCTATGCGGATAATCTGGTTGAGTTCCGCTATGAATCCCATCCAGTCCTCTATGGTAGGGTCTGTGAACATACGGGCGATGGTGTCATTGATTGGACCACTGCCTGTACATACATTCTGCCATGCTGCCGGTGCACTGGTATTCAGTCTCGGACAATGTGAGTGGATGTACCTCGAAGAAAGTTGTGCCTTAGTGAAGGTACTCCTCTTGTATCTGGGATGGTTTGCACCTCCGTTCCGTCTGATTGGAATCTCAATGAACAGGTCATAGATGTCTATGAATTCCTGCTTCTCGTTGTGAATCCTTACCTTGTCAACCTTGATTATGGCAAGGTGGGTGGCTACGATGTGATACGAGGAGTTGTAGGTATTCAGGTCCTCGTAACTGCCTATCTCCACTTCTGGGTTCCTTATCAGTTCCACATGGTCGGCACCAAAGGCTGATTCCAGCAGGGACACTGCTTGCAAGGTCAATGCAGAGATGCTTTTGTCCTTTTTGAAGAATCTCACAACCTCGTCATGCAGAGCATATTGGAAGTCTGTGTTCATAAGGCAAAAAATAAGGAGGGACCCCCCTTACGGAAGGCCCCTCACAGTCTGACATTCTCTGGTTTGACTATCCCTTGCGGATGAGGGAATTCATGTCGTCCTCGAAGAAGGACTTGGCCTCCTTGGGCTTCGGCGGAACGGGGTTGAGGATTTCCTGAACCTCAGGGAGAAGGTCGGCATCCTCTGCAAGGTAGAGGATTGCTTTCTCCAGACGGGTGATTTTGTCACCCTCCGGGGAATCTCCTTCCGGATTTTCCTTCTCCGCAGGAGCCTCGGCAGGCTTGGTGGCGATGGGCTGGCCGGCCTTCTTGGTCTGAAGGAAAGCCTCGATGTCGGCGGACTTGACTCTGGTGTAGTTGGCATCGAACTTCTTCTCGATTTCATCCTTGTAGGGCTTGGCGGCGGCGAGGAGTTCACTTCTGGTCATCCCACCAGACTTGATTTTGCTCTCCTTCTTCAGGATGTTGATGAAGATGTTGTCGGTGTACTTGCCCTTGAAGGGGATGTTCTCCGGCAGTCTGGAATCATCACCGAGGAGTTTGGTGTTAGTGACACCTTCGATGAAGTCCATGTCCTGATAGTTGATGCCTTTCTCGTCAAGGAGTCTCTTGACATCGCCGAGGGTGGTGACATCCACATCGTTGAGGACGGTTACTTTGCCATTCAATGCGGATTCGTAGATGGTAACTTGTCTTTTCATGTTTTTTGGTTGTTAGTGAATGAGATTTTTTATTACTGTTCTGACCGTATCCCCTCCGTACCTGTGGTATAGGTCGGAAGGGTCTTTGCACTGGTATCCGGAAGGAATCTCTATCTGCTCTATCTTGAAGGTGTCTGCAAGTCTCGTCCCGTCTATTCTACCGTAGTTTTTCTCCTTGTTGAAATCGTTGTCATAGAGGACCAGAACCCTCTTGAACCTTTCCTTCAACTCTTGCATCACCTGTGGTTTCACCCCTGCCGTCTCACTTTGCAGACTGACACTCGGTATTCCCGTCTGTGCCCAGATGCACAGGGCATCCTTCCGTGAGGAGGTTATGATTACCATATCTCCCCGTTGCGGAAGTTTTGTCCATAAATCCCAGACCGAGCCATCGTGTCCAGACCTCCACTTCATACCTTCCTTGTTGTAAGGCTGGTATATCTTCTCCGTTATCCTCCCATCTTTCCTCTCAATGAAGGTGTAGGCATATTGGTCAGCCTTTACCGTCTTTGTATAGCCGGTCTCTGACACTACGAAGATGTAGTCTATGGGATATATGTCTGCGTAGAGCAGCCAGTCCTTGGGAACCCCGTAAGATGCCCAGTATTCGAAGTCCCATTCTTCCCATTCCCTTCTCTGGGACCTTATCTGGAAGTCTGGGTTGTCGGGCTTTATGATGAGTCTTCCCTTTGAACCGGACGCAGTTATGGAGATGCCTGACCTGTATTGGGCCACATCAGCGTCAATCCTTTCGAGGGCCTCCACGAAAGTGCAGTTATACAGCCGTTGGATAAAATCAACTATGCCACCGGATTCACCAGTGGCATAGTCGTAGTACCGCACTTTGATTCCGTCAGGGGAATACACTCTGAAGGAAGGATGGACATCCTTGCGGAGAGGGGAGGAGATTACGCTGGGTATCTCCTTCAATGACGGCATATAGATTGCGGCCAGTTCTGCTTCACTCACTTTGCGGAGGACAGCCTCTTTATCTCCATTGTATATTCCCTTGCTAATCATAGGCTACATTCCGGCGAATGGGTCAGCGGTGGCATCAGAGGTTGCCACAGCCTCTTCGACAGGTGAAGGGGCTGCACCTCCCTCAGGAGCCTGATTCTGTGCGGCGAAGGGGTCCTTGGCCTCTTCAGTGGGAGTCTGCTTGGAATAGTCGGTGGCTTCCACCGTGAATTCCTCCAGAGGGACCACCTTGTACTGGGTGTTGGGGTGTCTGCCGGCCTGCTTGTCAGCGGCGAGGGCATCTTCCCAATCCTTGTAGTTGGTGACGGCCAGTTTGAGGGGCATCTGGGTGTAGACATCCTGATACTGGGCCCCGTTCTGTGCTGTGCGGACACCAAGGAGAAGTTTCACATCGTTCTTCTTCTGGAAGGCGAGGGCCTTCTTCACCTCGGAGATGTTGCCTTCGAAGTAGGCCTTGATGTTGTCAAGGCAGCACTCGCTCTGGGCAAGTTCCTTGGGGTCTGTCTTCATCACATACATCTTCTGGTCTGCATCCCAAGCATCTGGACGGGGGATGTTGATAAGGGCAATAAGGAACTTGGTGAGGTTCTCTTCACCCTGATAGGCCACACGGTACTTGTTGCAGATTCTGGTGAAGGTCTTGCCCTTGTTGGGGCCTTCCTTCTGGATGACATGCTCAGGCACGAAATGCTGGGCGGCCTGTTCCGGGGTAACCCAGTCAGTGCGGCCATAGGCATCAATGACCTGAACCTTGGTAATGCCGTCCTTGAAGGAATAGACAGCGGCCCTTGCGAGGAAGAAGTTCACGAAGAACTTGATGGAAAGGCCGTTGTTGCAGGCAATCTGGGGATTGGTTTCCATCAGCACGGAGATACGAATCTGAGGGACCTTCACATCCTGATTGTTCTTGTCCTTGACGGTGGTCTCTCCGATGTAGTTGATTTCGTCCTTGGTGAAATCCTGCTCAAGGATGGCATTCTGTTCCTCTCTGGTAGGATTGACGGCAAGGACATGGGCGGCGGCAATACCCCTCTTGAGTTTTACCTTGATTTCCTTGCTCTCCTGACCTGTGGCAACAGCCATCAGGCTGATTCCTTTCTTTTTCTTCATAAGGCGGGCGGATTAGTTGATTTCAGGTCCTTCCGGCTGGGCAACGGCGGCTTCAGCCTCAGGCTGGGGAGCATCGGCCACCTCAGGGACGGGCTCTTGGGTTTCCTCGGCAGCAGCCTCAGGAGCCTCCTTCTTGAATTCCGGATGGACCTCGCAGAACTTCTCGAAGTCGGTGTGTGCGAGAAGGATTTCCTCGGAGGAAAGTTCCACGCCGAGTTTCTCCTTGGACATCTGGAGAACCGGGCCGTCCCAAGCGTTGATTTGGGCCTTGAGAGTCTCAACATCCTTGGAGATGGCGGCGACCTTCTCGTACAGTTTGTTCAACTTCGCATAGTTCGTCTTGTTGGCCGCATAGCAGCGACGGACATTTGCAATTTCCATTCTGTCGAACCCAAGGGCATCGACTTGTTTTGTAGTAGTTGTGTTTGCCATAATGTTTTGATGGTTTAATAGTTAACTATATGCCAGTCTGTCTGGCTTCGTAAGTCTTTTTTCCTGTGGTACAGCGGTTTATCCATAGTATTCGTTCATGGCCTTGATGACAATGGCAAGGTCGTTGGGGATGAACTCGTCCTCGAACATTCCGTCCGGGGTCTTGCAGGGAAGTTCCACCCCGTTGACCTTCCTCTTCTTGGTCCAGAATCCGAACTGGGGAATTCCTTCCTCATCGAACTTGGGCTGGGCGAAGAGGGTGACAGTCACACTCTCAAGCGGATTGTACTTCTCGTCAAGGAGTTTTCCGACGGTGGCCACCTTGTATCCCACCACATCGCCACTCTCAGTGACCGGCTCTGAGTGGAGGATGAGGAACACATTGATGTCCGGGCGGAGGGTGGTTCCCTTGGCGATGATTTTGCGGAAATGGTCTGCAAGGTCAGTGAACTTCTGGTAGCCAACCTCCGAGGCCCTGTCGAAGAATTCAGTCCGCATGATGTAGGTCGCATCCTCAATGATGATATTGTGGATGTTCGTGAGATTCTTGGACACACTCTCCATGTAGGTCAGGATTTGGGAGTAGTCCTTCAGGGTGTAGTAGTTCTTGTTCTCCTGATTGTAGAGTTTCCGGCTACCCTTGAAAGGGAGGGTCTTGTTGATGGATTCAAGGGCCAAGACCATAGTTTCCTTGGGGTCAAGGTTCTTGATGCTGGTGGATTTGCCAGAGCCAGTAGGCCCTAAAATGACGACTAAATTTGACATTTTTTGTGTAGGTTTTATATGTAAATATACGAAAAAAATCTGGAATTCTTACCTCTTTTTTGCGAAAAATTTCACTGAAAGCAGAGAAACTCCCGGTTTTGGGGCAGACCCATTATTCCTTTCGATGAGGGCATAGACCTTCTCCATATACTCGGCATATCCCGGTGAGTTCGGACCGGGCAGTTCACTGAAATATGATACAGCACCATCGAAATACAAGGCTTTGACGGCATTTGCGGTGCCATCTCTGGACAGCATCACCTCCAAGAACCTCTGACAGTCCTTGAGTTTGGATATGTCGAACTTGTGCCAGTCTTTCAGGCCGGCGGCATAAGGATTGGTGAGGCCCAGCATGACATTGCAGTCATATCTGGTGTCCTTACAATCTGCCAGTGCCCCCGGAGTGGGGGAAATCCTGTTGAGTTTGAAGGCATCCATTGACTGGACTTCGGTGCTTTGCTGCTGGACATTGACAGGGATATATCTGTAGTAATCCCTGACTTCCATACAATACTCCGACCACTTCTTGATGGTAAGCCTCTTGTCTTTCCCACTCTCTTCTTGAAGGAGGCCCACATGGTCCGTCATAATGATGACATATTCGTCGGGGTCGTGGGGCTTGTAGCCTACAATCTTGTCAACAGTCTTCTGTTCGCCGAACTCATCAGTGATGGTTGTCTGTTGCTTGATTCTCTCCCCATGCTCACAGGCATATTTGACCACCTCCTTGTACATTCCTGTCGGATTCTTGGACTCGAAGAAGGTCACCCTGTCCTCGAAGAAATCAAGTATGTCCTTATAGTCCTCAGATTCCAGCATTTCCAGTATCCTGTTGTCAAGGGGTTCTCCCTCCAGCGTTGAAGTCAACTGGTGGTGGGTTATCCTTACCTTGAACTGGGACTTCACATACAGAAGGTATCGCATGAACCTCATGGTCACCTTCTGCTTGGACTCCTCAAGAGGAGCATAAAATATCTTGATTCTTATCTTGTCAGGATGTGCGTAGGCATAGAGTATGGGGGTGTACAGGAACATGAACGAGGCGAACTGGGACTTACCGCACTTTTGGTTGGCCGTGACTATGTAGTAGGTCTCCTGCTCGATGCCCACGAAATCCTGTCTGAATTTTGCGAAGGGACTTGGTATGCAGTTTATACGACCACTATTGAGATTCTCCTGTCGTTGGTGGAGATACCTCAGGGTCTCGTTTATCATTCCCATTTTCCTTTGTTATTGCGTGTTCCGGGACATCCTCGAAAAGGATGTTATATTTTATTTCTCTGTCTTGTTCTTGGCTAAAACCAATCTTCTTGTTGATGCGGACTTCGGATACCTTACCCGTAAATCCGTTCAAGGTTATGGTGTCTCCTACTTTAAACATACTATTCTCGTAATTCTTCCGTCCAGTCTTCCAGAGGGTTGAGGAGTGTGTCCGGATTTTCCAGATAATTGTACAGTTCAGACTGCAATTCCGTGGTTCCGTCAGCATTCTCCACCTCCTTGTAGATGGCGTTCTTGAGGGATTTCATAAACGGAGTGTTCCTCTTGTGGTCCACATACCGTTGCATGGCCTTCTCAATGTCCTCGGCAGGATAGTTTCTGAACCTACGGAAGAACCCCTCCAACCTCTGGGCGATGAGAATCGGGCCTTCCGTCCAAGGAATTCCATCAACCATGATGCCCTTCGGGAACATGGCTTTCAGTTTGGTTGCCAGACTGAGGAGTTCCTCCTTGCTCATTTCCGGTGCTGTCTGTGGGGTGATGACCCTCCTCACCTTGGCTATGGACAACTTGGAAGGGACCACCTTGCCGAACTCGAACCTTGCAAGGCCCTTTTCCAGCAACTCTTCCTGTAAGTCTTCCATTACATACCCCGAAAGGTAAGCCAAAGTGAAGAGGAATTCACCCAAATCCAGCCCGTTGTCGGTGAGTGACCCCTTGTCAACCACCAACCTGCTGAATTTCAATTTATCCATCGATGATGTCCTTTAAGGTGTTGCCCATCAACTGGCTCTTGAACAGTTTGGTCACCAAGGCGGGATTGTAGTTCTCCAGCATCTTGGTCACAATCTCCTCCTCCCGTGTGCCCACGAAGAAGGGGATGATTGTCACAGGCTGTTCGTGCCTCAGGATTCTGCCCAGCCTCTGGAGTTCCACAATCTTCGAGGAGCCAATGTTGGCATACACGCCGACTTGACACTCCGACAGGTTCATACCTTCGTTGAGGACACCGCAGGAAGTGATGTGCTTGATTTTCCTGTCGTTGAAGTCAGCGAGGTTCTGCATGGACTCCTTCTTGTTCTTGGAATTGATGGGATGGTAACCATATTTCTCTGTCTGCTCAATGTCAGCACAGAAAGTGAGCGTCCTATAATCCCTGAGCATCTCAAGGAGGGCCGTAATGAACCCTTCCTTCTGCTGGGCAAGCCAAGTCAGCCTGTCCTTGCTCTCATGGAGCCAGCGATTCTTCTTGAATTCCTGCTGGGTCTGGATATAATCCCTCTTGTACCATTCGATGTCCTCCGAGAGCATGTTGTAATACTGCTGTGCGGTACAGAGGATATGTACTTGGTCATTGGGATAGCGGAATCTCATTCCCCTCTGGTGGTAGTAGAGGGTGGTGATGTGTTTCTTGGATTTCCGGTAGATTCTCTTATGGGTAACAGCGGTGTTGTCCAGCGTCATGGGGATGAGGATGACCTTCGGGTCGGGAAGGATGTCCTCGTCAATGGCCTCCCGTGCAGTCACCTTATATTCCCTGATTCCGGGGAAGCATCCTTTCAGCCTCCACCGGGGTTCCTTGGTAATGGTGGCACTCATGGCCAGCACCCTGTCGTAATGGAAGTTGTCTGTCACCTCCTCACAGGCTTCCGTGAAATGATGTGCCTCGTCGAAACAAATCATGTCCCAATATGTGTCCGCATACTTGTAGTAGGACACATAGGTTGTCATCTGGACATTGATGTGCTGCGGGAAATCCCACTCCACCAACTGCTCTTTCCAGTTGTCCTTCAGTACATTCTTGGGGACTACGATAAGGACATTGCATCCCATCAGTTTGTCTATGAAATGTCTCTTGACTATCTCAATCATTATCCTGCTCTTACCAAATCCCGTAGGCAGGTGGAGCATCAGAAACTTGTTGTTGTCAGACAGTTCCAGAATCTCCTTCAAGTAGTCTTCTCTGGTCATTTTCTGTCATTTTTGATGTGTCTTGATAATGCAGTTCGGACTGCACGATGTTAGGGATGATTTCCTTCCATCGGATGGCCCTTGAGAACCTGTCACATACAATGAATCCACTGCCATACGGATTGAGGTAGAACCGAATGAATTTCAGGTTCCAGTCATTGTTCCGGATATGCGGCGTGTTCACTACGAGGTGACGGAAAGTCCCCTTTCCTCCAGTCGCCCTTTCCAAGGCGGAAATGTATTCGAGGACTTGTTCCTTTCCGATGATGAAATCTTCTTTGACAAGTTTTGGATTCCTGATAAGTTCGTGGAAGGCCCTGTCCTCAGGCAGTTTACCTACGACGAACCTTCCGTGAACCTTGAAATCCATTGTGGATAGCGTCAGTCCCAGCAGTTCAGGTGGAATGGAATCTATCAACTCGTGATAGACCCATTCCCCTTTCTCGGACTTCAGCCTCTCCCATGCCTCCTGTGTCATCGTGTGACTTGGGCATTGCCGAAGAGGAGGTCAAGAATGAAACGCCAAGCACTCCGCTTGTGTTCCTTCTTGTGGGATTCCATCTGTTCGGGCTTGAGTCTGGTCTTGTTCCGAACTGCAACGGTGCGTCCTATGGTGAGTTTCCCCACCACATCGTCACGGTTGGCCATCTTGCCGTACCAATGTGAGGCACAGCCTGTGTAGGTTCTGATTGGAAGCCTTTCAGCCGCTGCAAGCAGGGCCACCTTGACATTTGTCGGAGACTTTCCAATCTCATCGAGGATAACCTCTTCCTCATCGGGAGTCCATCGGGCATTCCGTGAGGTGTGCGGGGTACTCCCGCCGTTTTGATTTCTTCTTGCCATAGTATGATGATTAAATGAAACTTCAAACAACCGGCGGACTTATCCTATGACAAGAAGATGTCCGCCGGTCTGACCAATTCTTGGAGCAGTACCAATTCTTGGTGTGTCTCTTTGTGTGTATTGATGAAAAAGCCTTCCCCACTTTTGCAGGGAAGGCCCATCCACAACAATAAACACACATCTACCTCCGAGGCTTGTCCCCGAAGTATGTGTCTCTCAAAAGTTTTTCATTGAACTGCCTGTCTGTGGTCTTTACTGTGGTGAAGATGGGCTCTTTCTTGCCCTCCACGAAGAAGCAGATGCCACATTTTTCTGCTCTGTGTGTTCTGTGTGCCATGTGTGTTGTGAATTAAGGTTTGGTCTTGGTACTCCCTACAGGATTCGAACCTGTGACCCACGGATTAGAAATCCGTTGTTCTATCCAACTGAACTAAGAGAGCGTGTACCCTCCGTACATCACTGCAAGGAGGGACGATAAGTTATGAAGTCGAATTCACCAAATGGTGGGTCTGGGTGATATGACTCGAACATACGACCCCCTGCTCCCAAAGCAGGTGTTCTGAACCAACTGAACTACACCCAGATGGCGGCTTATAACTCCTCGTTGATGACTATGCCTCCCTGAACAACCACTCTCTTGCGGCCACCATCAGAGCCAACATAGTCAAACAAGACCTGTCCTGCACCAGAGGTGTCAAACTGGACATCGAACTTGCCTGTCCACTGCTTGATGGTGTCTCCCTGATAGTCAAGCACGGTGACTGTACGGTAGAGGCCTCCACCATAGTCAGACTGGAAGTCCTTGACGGTGCGTTTCCAACTCTCACATCCCGTGAGGAGCAGGAGTGCTGCGACGATGAGAATTAACTTTTTCATGCTGTTCTTTTTGTTTTGTGGTTTTTTGATTGAGCCGGATGTCAGATTCGAACTGACGACCTGATGATTACAAATCAACTGCTCTACCTACTGGGCTAATCCGGCACTTGCCCTTGGAGGAGGAATTGAACCCCCATTCATCTGTACTTCCCACCTTTTCAGGCAGCCCAGTGTACTACCGTTGTACTATCCAAGGAATTGCACTTTCACGCTTTATTCGGCCTTTCACCGACAGTTGCGAAAGTACGAAAGGCTCTACTGGACTGGTTGAAATTGTGACGGCCTTTTGTGTTAGAGGACGATGGGATATTGACGGTCACTTTTTCTTCCTTTTTTGTCTCCTCTCCTCCTCTATTTGCTTGAGCAATTTCTCCTGTTGCCTTTTGGTAACCGAGTACTCAATGAAGTATATGAGAAGACAAAAAGCGAATGCAGCCAGACCTATGATTGTAGGCAGGCTCATGTGTAGGACTAACTTGCTCATCACCAATTTAATATTTCTGCCAACTCTGAGGAGGCAAGTTTGACATATCTCCTGACAACATATTCAGGAAATTCAGGATGCTTCTTGCGGAACAACTGATACCCATTTTCCACCTGTTTGATGGTGGTCAGTGTGTGGTCTTTCTGGTCTGCAAGTTTATCCTCGAACACCTTTCTGATTGCCTCGGAGATGGGAATATGTTTTGTTACGAGGAACTCCTCGAACATCTCGTCGATAAACATGGTGTCAGAATTCTGCGATTATATCCACCTTTCCGTCTTCATGGAGTTCAAGTTCTTGGATTGTGACACCCTTGTAACCTTTTGCTTTCCAAGAGTTGGCAATGGAGATGGCCTCGTCCCTGCTTTCTATGTAGGAACTGTTGACCTCCCCACCGCCTGCCCAGACGGTGTAAACCGTTCGTGACATGTTAACACTGAGAGTTGAGGCCACCGAGGGCATGGATGGCATAGTGCTTGATGACACGAGTCTGACCATTCTTCATGTATATGGTCTGGACTTTCTTGAGGGTCTCGCCTTTGTGGTCGGCCCGCTGCTTGTTCTTGATGCGAACATAGCCGAAGGGGTGTGCTTTGATGTACATGGCTTTTGTGGTTTATGTGTTAAATGAATGTTTTTGGTTCCTCCTGTCCGTTGTAAAAGACTGGAAACCTGTCTTCGTTGGTCACCATATATTGGATTTCATCAAGGAAGTAGCCATACTTGTCCTTGAGGTAACCCTCAATGTTCTTGGTGGTCAGATGCTGGTTGGCATCTATGAACAGCCTGTCGGGGAGGTCTATGACATCCACACAGTCTGCCGTGTAGTGAAGGATTATCGCTCGCATGTCCGTGTTTCTATGTGTACTGTTGTCCAGAGGAGGGTCAGAGGGTCAACTCTGCACTGACCTTCGATGATGTTCACATTGTCGAATATCCTCATCAGCCGGCTGAGTACCTCGTCTCTTGTGTATTCCCTCTTGTCAAAGTAGAACACAGCCCAGCCTTCTCCCTCTGTACTGTAGAAGGACTTGCCCTCTTTCTGTACCTTGCTGAGGTTAAACTCCTTGACTACCAGTTGGATTGCTTCGCTTCGTGTGATGTTTTTCATTGGATTAGAGTTCTTTCAGTAGTTCTATCAGTTGCTGTTTGGTCATCCTGCGGAACTTATGGTTTAGCATCTTGTCACAAATGTTCTTTCGTCTTGAAGCCACCACCTTCCCGTCAGTTATCCCACTGCCTTTGAAGATTTGCCTTCTTAACGCATAACTTCCATGAGATAGCACTGATATTAGTGCCTGTCTGCCGCTTTGTTTCATATCTCATTTAGGGCCGTATTTCTATTTCTTTATCAAGCCATTTCGGGGATGGAAGTAACCATCCGAAAAAGATTCCGATTAGTAAAACAATAATCATATCTCAATCAATTAGGGCCGTTTATGATAGAGTTAATGGCCACCAAAGGGAGCAAATGTCGGCAAGGATGTCCCGTTTACCCTTCCACCAATTCTTTACACCTTCGCCCACTCCTTTGTTGTCCTTGTTCTCTTTCATCAGTTTGTTAAGGTCTTCAAACACATCTTCAAAGTCCTTCTTTCGGAATGTTACCGTGTCCTCGGTCATTGACACGATATGTATTTCGGGATGTTTTGCTATCATATCTCAATCAATTAGGGCCGAAAGTGGGTTACATTTTTGCAAAACCTTTTCCGTAAATCGGGTGTCCGAATGCTCCTCGTGGCGTATTATTCGCCTTTTTCCGTGCTTTCAAGTATTCATAGGCTGGATTGTTCTTGCATAGGGCAGAGCAATAATCGCAGTGCCTATCTTCTGGTTTTCTGTTATAAATGCAATCCATAAGTCAGCGCATTAGGGCCGTGGGTTATGCTCTATCAAAATACACACTCTTACCGTCCTTCCTTTCGTTCTTCATACAAGCGAACTTGTCGCATCTTTGCGGATAGGGTTTGAAACGGCACGATGTACACTTGTGGAACTCGCCTCTTTTAATTGGCCGATTGTTATACATATACATAGATGATTCCGGCTCACTATATATAGTGTCCGCAGACAAGCAAACATTCGCCCCGTAAGTGCTTCCGATGTTCAAGAATTTCCGCTTTACAAGTTCCATAATCAGTCCTCCTTGATGATGATTATCCTCACTTTGTCGCCCGCCTTGCATAACTTAATCATTGATTCATAATCTCCGACATAAGTCATTATCCACTTGTCACCCTCCATCCCCGAACATACTCTTGCTTCCACCGCTTCCTTCATAAGTATCTCCCTCTGCCTATCCATTCCATACTTGACAAACACGCCTGCGATAGTCTTTTCAATCTTGTTGAATTGTCCGCTCTTTACTGCATCCAGTCCCTCCTTCATCATCTGCTCCTTATAAGCATCAATGGCTTTCCGGGCAATCCTCGTTGCCTTGATATTATCCCGCCCCTTCTGCCAATTCGCTCCTGCGATGAAACCTTGTTTTCCGGCAGGGACTTGGTTAGGAAACTTGAACGGGGTTGTCTCGGAATAGACTCTTGCTGCCTCCTCCACATCCTCGCAGACGGGTTGCTTTTGGAGGGTGTCAAGGTATTCAAGAAGACTTTGCATAGCCGTTGGAACAAAAGTTAATCCGTGTTCTAAACCGTCTAACTTTCGCCTCTCAATCTCGGTTCTGATTTTTTCGATGATGCTCATAGCGAATTGATTTTGTCGATTAGTTCTTCGACGGCCTCTATACGACCAAAATCTCTTTCATTTTGTGGTGGGTCAAGTTCCATGTGTTTGGCTTCTGCCCACTTCAAGAGTGCGTCTTTGCGGATGTATTCGATGTCTTTCTCCCATACCCTCTCATACGCCCAAGTAACTTCTTCAAGGTCGTCAAACTTACACGATTGGCACAAATCAACTTCGGGGCAATCACCGCAGGCTTGTAAATAGATTTTGTCCGGTGCTTTATTCATTGTTCTTCACTTTTTCGATTAGTTTTTCCGTGTACTCCTTGACATGTTCAAGGTAGGAGAGGATTACATCAATGTTGTGGTCCGCCTCGGCGGTCAAGATATTGGCAACATCAACAACCGAAGCATCGTATATATGCCGAAGGAATTTAACCGCCTCTTTCATTGCTGTTTCAGTTTGAGAAGGTCGTTGTAGAGAGAGTCTAGATGTTCGTGTACCACATTGGGAGTTCTACCGAGCCGAGCGAAGTTGAGTTCTTTTAACTGCTCATCGCTCGGCTTCCAATGAGGCTGGGGACGAAGTTGCATAAGCCAATCTTTCAACTTGTACTTTGCAACGGAATCCGGACAGTAGTCATATATAATATCTACTACTTGTTCAAGCATCTTCTCATCTTCTTCACTCCACTTTTGCCTAACAGGGTGAATGGATTTAAGTTTTTCAGCAACCTCATAAACTTCTTTTGCTCGTGTATCATTGCCAGCGTTATGGTATGACTTTGCATAACAGTTAAGTTGTTCACAAGCATTGGTTATAATTTTCTCATCCTCCTCGCTCCACTCCACGGGCTTTTGCTCAAACATAGACAAAAGCCGCTCAGCACTTATGGCATAATCATTCGCTATAAGGATATTGGCACAGTCTTGAATAAACCGCTTGTCCTCCTTACTATACACATATTTCGTCAGAGAATTGGGCTTCTGTTCTTTCTGCTTTTCGAGGTAATCTATGACTTGTTCTACATTGATGCCGTATCTACTAAAGACAGAGGGGTGAACACAAGCCATTGTCTCTATCAGTATTTTCCTTATCCTCTCGTCCTCGCTCCCCGCAAGGTCGGGGAAGATTTGTTCAAAGTCTTTCTGCATTTCTCCGGTCTTGTCAAAGATTACATCGCCAAGATTCGTGTCTTTGGTATAATACTTTTCTTTGAACGATTTAAAGCGTTCACGGGCCTCATCGTAGGCTTTCGCCTTTTCTTCAATGGTCTTCATGGCTGTGTCTTTATGGGTCTTTTGAAGGTTATCAGAACCCCACCTTCGTGGCTCTGCCGGCGGACTGACTGCCAGCCTTGTTTGGTCATCTTGGAGAGTTCTTCTGATGTGGGTACGGAGTTCTTGTAGTGAACCTTGGTGTATTCATACTTTTTCATATCAGTTTCTTTTAATGGTTTGGCGGAGGGAGGGAGATTCGAACTCCCGATACATTTCTGTATGGTGGTTTTCAAGACCACTGCCATAAGCCACTCGGCCATCCCTCCAATATGTGGCCCCACAGAGGCTTGAACTCTGGACCTTCGGATTATGAGTCCGCTACTCTGACCAACTGAGTTATGGGGCCGGTATGTTGTTAATCAGACTTGTCAAAGAACTGCTATGCAAAGATAAGCAAATTATTTGTTGTCGCTTATTGCAAGGTTACGATACGGGCAAATTTTTTCTGACAAAGAAGAAGGTCGGGGGGATATGAAGTCAATCCAGAGGGAGAGACTATGCATATGAAGAAAGAGAGTATGCTTATTGAGCCAAAGCATATCCCCCCTTGGTGACCTTCTATTTCAGTTTGAGTGCCTGTTTCGTGGTGAAATCCGTACCATGCAGGAAATTGTTGTAGTCCTTCTTCTTATGTTGGGTGTCCAACTCTTCCTGCAAGGATTCGGCCTGCTGTTCCCAGACTTGCCGTCTGATGGCAGACACATACCCGAAGGTATTGTAGAGGAAGGTGTCTGCCTTGTACAGACACCAACAGATTGCGTTGAAGATGTGTTTCATTGTAGTGTGTGTTTTTGTGTCTTACTGCAACCCTGCCGGAGGGAAAGTGCGTTTTCTCCGGCAAGGTCCCGTGCAGCCCTCGACATCTTGGGATTCATTTGGTTGTTGCCTATGGGACTTTCGGCGGGTTTCCGGTTAGCAGGATATTTTGTTTTGTCCCATTTACAGACACCTAAATGTCTGTAATAGTGCTATTTACCTTCTTTCACCGTAAGTATTTCTTTAATTGTACTCTGGTGGTTGTTGAGGAATTGTTCGAGTGCGACTTCCTTGGATTCAGCCTTGACTAACGCCGTATCACAGGCATTGTCAGATGATATGAAGGTGACAACATATCTTTTCATAGGGCCACCCTCTTCAAATCTGTTGCCTTGACTTCATAGAGGACTCTTTCTCCCTCCGGAGTTGCATATTTCGCAGTCTGGAACATACCCTTGACATTGATGGCATCACCCCTGCTGACTGAAATGTCCTTGAGGAGATGCTTGGGTATGACCACAGACATCCAAGTTGTCTGGATGACAGGGATGCCGTCACTGGTCTTGAACACCTGTTCCGTGTACATGCTTACCTTGGTCACATTTTGCGAAGGGTAGATGTTGTGAACCAACCCTTGCAGTTCAACCTTGTTGATGAATTCCATTTTTCTTCTTTTTAAAAACCCTCTCTATTTCGTCGGGCCCCATCCACATTATACCTATGAAATCCTCTTTCATTTCAGGCATCTTGCGGAGGTTCTCCTTTGATAGTGCATTCAGTCTTTGTGCCCTTTCAAGGGAACTTGCAACACCACTGAACGATTGGATGTTGCTGCTGGTCTTTCCTGTGTTCATAGTGTTATTTTGGAAAAAGGCTGGCTTCGAGCGGTATTATCTCTACTTCAGGTGGAAACGCTACCTTGGACTGCTCCAAAAACCAACTCTATACTGTCTAATAGCCCCGGATGTCCGCAGACTCCTTCGTCGTTTGACAGACCGCCTCGCTGAAGTATGGCAGACTTATTTAGTCCAATGCCACACCTCCCACCACACCGGTATCAAGCATCAGCCTTTTGTGGAGATACCAAGATTCGAACTTGGACTGACAGAACCAAAATCTGTAGTGCTACCGTTACACCATACCTCTATGTTGCAAATCTACTGAATTCAGTTGGATTTGTCAAGAGGAAAGCAAGGGGTGGGATGCCACCTTTCACAACTGGACACGGAGTGTTGTGCGTTTTAGGATATAAACTACCTTGCTCGGTGATGACGGATTACTTCTTCTCCTCCTTCTCGACCACTTCGACCTCCTTGTTGAGTTCAACCTGAAGGTCCTTGAGGATGGCGACGGATTCTTCCCAGCCCCTGTACTCCTTCACAGTGTCGATGACATTGTTCAGGACCTCGGAGCAAGCGGAAGTCTGTTCAGCCCCGGCCACATCAGCCAGACCTTGGAGGAGTCTCTCCTTCTTCTCGGCCAGTGCATCCATCTTGTCCTCGCCATAGGCGATGGCAGATTCGATGTTACGGAGAATGCGGCCCTCCCTGCGGTCAAGGAGTTTTTCGATGAGACCGCCCTTGCCATTCAGGATGGCAACGATTTTCTTACACTTTTTCATTGTGCTTAGATTTTAAAGGTTGTTAAATGATGTTTTGGAGGCCGGACAGTAATGTCTTCCCCCTCTGGAATCTTGTCTTTCTTGATTTCACTTACAGGCGTGGTTCCCTGTTCTCCCAACGCTCCTGCAAACAGAAAGCGGGGCTTTGGTATTGGCACTCCTAGGTGGGCTGAGGTGCCCCGTATGGCTTCTGCCAAGCCATTTGGAAGGCCTGACTCCTTTCTGGGTTGGACTTCATCCGCCCTCTTCACAAGTTCAAACATGTTGGAAGTCCAGTGGTATGGCGTTCCGTCAAGTATGTAGTAGTGGATGTCCCCTCCTCCTTCATCTTTGTAGTCAAAGGGATTAGTATAGGTTATCAGTCTGATATCCTTGATTGTGAAGGTCTTTCCGGCCAGTTCTGTCATTTCGTCCACAAAGAGAAGCGGATAGTCATCCTCCGAGTGCACCCTCGTCTTGATACGGACTGTATCTCCTACCTTGAAAGGACAGGTTTCGTAGATGTTCCTGACAAAATCTGTCAACAGGGGCAAGGTTGGTATCACTGGGAACAGGCATCCCGGCTTTCCACCATACCTTTCTGCCCAAGCATCTTTCTGTTCGTCTGACATTCCATACACATGCAGGAAGAGCCAGTTATTACAGCGTACACCACGGGTGTCCTGCAGATGACATCCACCTGCCGAGGCATACACCACAGACTTGCATCCATAGATGTTCAGGGTGTCCCCGTCTTTAAGGATATAACCTTTTTTCAATTCTTTGTATGATACTAACATGGCTATACTTTGATATGGAATTTGGATTTTGTCACAGGGTCTTTCAGCCGGATTTCCTCATACTTGTCGTCAACGACATTGACATCTTCCAATGTCCTCTCCGGTTTGACTTGCTCTGCCTGTTGTTCATTGTGTTGCTCCTGTTGTACAGGGGCCCTTCTTACCAGATTAAGCATTGACTTGTGCCAAGTCCAGCAGGCTGCGTCTCCATCAAGACGGTATCTTTGTATGTCACCGTTGAAGAAAAACCTGTTGGCATAGTCATTGGAGGTGTCGTTTACTATTCCCACTACCTTGAACTCCTGTCCTTCGAGGGCTGCCATAGGAGTGTCAAAGCAGTAGGGATACTTGATTCCTTCTGCTTCCCTACGCTTTATCCTTACGGTGTCTCCTACCTTAAAGAAAGGTGTCTCATACAGTTTGATGAGGCAATTTTTCAGGTTTTGCAAGGTGTCATATTCAGGGAAATCCCCTACACGGAGGCATCCTTTTGGATAGAAATCATATATGTCTTCCGTCCGAATGTTCAGGTATGAGAAGATTGTACCGTTCCCCACTCCCGGAATGCTGAGAAAATATCCTCTTCCACCTCCTGCATGGTCTATCTGTCCAAGCCATCCGTGTATGAGGATTTTATCTCCTTTTCTCAGTGTGTGACCGTTAATCAGGTCCCAATATGTCAGTCTACCGTCTTGTGTCATGGCTCTATCATTTTATGAGGTTTACCCTTCCTCCATACGCATAGGCGTGCCATACCTTTTCCCAGTTCTCCAAATCGTTGGATTCCACGGGCTTGTGGCCCGGAGCAACTGCGATTGTGATATGCGACACCTTGTTGAGAGTACCTGCGGAAACTGACACCGCCATAACCTTTGCGTTCCTCGCAAACCCCGTAATCCTGAAGTAGGCCATGTCGTTTTCGAAGTTATGGAGGATAGTATCCACCATTTCCCATGTCTTTTGGTCTACGCTTGCCTGATGTACAAGCGTGATGTGGTCACAATAGACCTTCCAGTCTGACGGAATTTCTATCTGACAGTTTTCGAGGAGTTTGAGTATCTTGTTTTTTGTCTCCTCCGAGAATTTGATTGCCCAATACATAATATGTGTGTTTTAGTTGTTTCCTGACAAAAAATAAAGAAAGGGTGCTACTTGCCTCACATATTCCATCTGATGTTATCTCTGGCCCAGTTATTGGCTTTTGCACCCTGTGCTGAAAAAAGGATATGGGCAGTCAAACTATGTCTAGTGACGGATTGTGTATGCGATGTTGCCCAAAACACTGTCCATATCCTTGGCTTCCGAGACTTGGCTTCATTCAGACATACTGTAGGGTATGCCTCTTCTGTCTGAACTACTGGACCCCCGCACCACATTGAGGTTGTCTCTGCGAGGGAAAAGGAATGCAGTTGGAGTGTTTTCTATCTCCTTTCACGCTGTCCGGTGAGGGACAGCGACACAATCCCTCTGGGTAACTACATTCCTATGATAGCCTTTGGAAACACCTTGTACCGCTACTTTAAAGCGGATTGTTTCCTCCGGCACTTCCGCCCTCCACATCAGCATACACTCTCCTCAAGGTAAGGACAGTTGGTTTGCGTCTCTTGCTTCTCAGGGCAGTTTTGTGGGTTTGGATGCAACAAGGTGGGAAGGTGGCCAACCTTTCCTCCCTGCCGTTGAATGTGTGGCCGGCACACCCAATCACTATTGTTTCTGCGTGAACTACAGGCCATGAAATCCTCCTCATGTGCAAGGAGCCTCCATTTGGAGGAATTCCAGCGGTTCCCCCTTGTCCCCAAGCCTTATCATCCGGCTAGTGGCCATCGGATTTTACTCCAATTCCAAGGCGGGCGGGCGGGGAGGGTCAGGTATGGGCCGGGCATGTTTTGCCGTAGTATCGGCCATGCTCGTACCAAAGGCGGTGGGGGAAATGTGGGGCTCTTGTTCATGGCCCCTATTGCTCTGAATAGTGTGTGTCTATGTTGGATTTGTCGTGATTTCGCTACGAAAGTGTGGGGCAGATTAACCTATGAACTTTGTCCGTTGGTGTGGCTTGGGAGAATATTGTGTTATGTATCTCCAATCCACGAACTTTGGTCTGATTTCTGTGGCTCTTTTAGGGGTGTGTGTGAGGCTTGGCACCCCTACAAACTGACCAGAAAAAGAGGAGAAAGGGTGCCAAATAGCACCACTTTCCCCCTTTGTAACTGGCTGGTATTGTGGGGATTACCACGCACCTGCTTCCTCGCCCTGAATGCCGTTGTAGTTCGGAGCGTAGAGGACAGCATTTCCGCTTTTCAGGAGGCCAACCTCCAACTCGTCACGGCGAGAGGCGAGTTCAGCGAGGGTGATACCCTCACCCACACTGGGGCCAAAGGCCACAGTCTGCATAGTGCCAGGCTCGGCGATGAGACCGCCGTTGGCACCACGCATCTTGTTGCCCTGTGCGTCCTTCTTGGCGACGAAGAAGCACAGTGCGAAGTGGGCGGGGATGACATTGCCCGTGGCAGTGTCCACACGCTCTTCGAAGTGACGCTTGACCATTTCACGGCCCGCACGGAACGAGGCAAGGCTCTTCTTGCTCTCGTCAATGAACCCTTGGGTTCTCGGATTGTTCTGTTCCATAGAACTGTTTGAATTAAGGTTAAACATAGGCATATCTGCCAAAATATAGGAAGTGTCTTGTTTAGATTTTTTGCTGAAAAAGTAGAAGAGTAACACTCTCTACTTTGCGATGCCCCACTCATTGTTCTACCAACTCGTTGTATTTGGCTGAGAAATCTTTGAGTGCACTCTGAGTCAGAGTCGCAACATCTTTCATGCTTACCTTGACGAGACCACCGAATTGAGCATCTTCTGGAAGCCTGTCCCTGATAATCTTGATACAAATCAACACCCAGTTTCCAAGGTTGAAGAAAGAGTTGGATGCGTCGAGAGTTTTCTTGTTGTCCATGTTACGATAGTTTGATGTCCATGATATAGGAGGAGAATTGTTTAGATTCTTGTTCCTATATATATAATAAGGTAAGACGGGGTTGCCCCCATCTCACCTTGCTACTCTAAGTGGGGTCATTTGAAGACCCCACCGAGATTGATGTTCTTGCTCTCCTTCTTGGCGGAAGAGCCCTTGACCTGACGGGTGGAATACTTGTAGGCCTTCGTGGAGTCATTGTACCACTTGACCAGTTCGAGTTTCACCTCACCCTTCTGGAACTTGGACACATTGGTCGGGGCGACGGACACCTTGATACCCTCAACCTCAATCCAATACTTGTTGTTGCCAGACTTGGTGACACCCTCGTGGATTTCCACGGTGCGAGGGATTTCAACAGCCTGAACTTCTCTCCAAGGGGAGTTCTCACGGGCGAAGAGCCCAACAGTGATGATGCCGAGAAGCACCAATGCGATGACCTTTTTCATTTGATATGTGTGTTTAGTGTGTTTACAGAGGAATCCCCACAGCATCATCACGACGATGTGGGGATAGGATAGCCAAATCAAGACTCACAATCCATCACTGGACAAATGCAGAACGCAAGAGTCCATGATATAGTAGGTGTCATGTTTAGATTTTATGGTGAAGGGGTGGAAGGCTAACAGCCTTCCTCCCACACCTCACACAGGAAGTCACACAGTTCCCCACCGAGGGCTGGCTCAGGTTGCACTGTGACCCCAGCATTTCTGGTGGAGTCGAGCATATTCCGCTCTTGTCTTTCTTGCATGGCTCTTTCACACAGCACATCTTCGGGGATATGGTGTCTGGATGCTGATTCAAGGAACGCATCAAACAGGTCGTCAATGTCTTTCATGGATTCTTTGATTTGGCTGGAACAAACAACGGGGGTATACACCCCCATTGCCAAGACATAGGAGGGGGGTTGTTTAGATTGGCTCTCCTTCTCCTACACGAAAAAAAATAATAATTTTAGGGTGGGGAGTGAGAACTCACCCTCTCCCACATCAAGAAAAATATAAAAATTTCAAAAAAAATTTCAGAAAAAATTATGATTTGTAAGCACATTGGACCCTTTTGCTTACACTCCGATTTTCCAAAAGTGCTTTGGATGTAAGATAATATAGGATTGGAGGATATTACAGGTATCGGAGGGC
>Ga0310696_10002588_pt1 | contig 23705 bp, 17 predicted proteins | sample AusTroGonzalo_MG_4_FD_203885 | JGI IMG/M metagenome (GOLD analysis project Ga0310696, IMG submission 203885) | Bovine rumen microbial communities from tropical cattle in Woodstock, Queensland, Australia - Gonzalo_02 (v2) (version 2) | ecosystem: Host-associated > Mammals > Digestive system >...
TCCTTAACGTCACGACCGACAAGGTCTACAGGAATCTTGAGCGAGCCGAGGGATATAAAGAGGACGAGGTGCTTGACGGGTTTGATCCTTACTCAAACAGCAAGTCATGCTCGGAGCTTGTGACATGGAGCTATAAGAGGTCGTTTTTTGAGGACAAAGACGTTGCGATATCAACCGCAAGAGCCGGTAATGTTATAGGCGGAGGCGATTTTGCAAAAGACAGAATCATCCCTGACTGCGTAAGAGCGGCTGAGCTTTCCGACCCTGTGGGCATAAGAAATCCTCACTCGGTAAGGCCTTACCAGCACGTTCTTGAACCTGTTTTTGCTTATCTTATGATCGCAAAGGAGACCTTTGAAAACAGAGAAATTTCAGGCTCTTACAACGTCGGCCCGCTTGATTCCGACTGCGTTGAGACAGGCGCACTCGTCAATGAGTTTAACGCAAGATGGGGCATCGGTCAGGAGAGCTATCCTCAGAACCCTAAATTCAATCCCCACGAGGCAGGGCTTTTAAGACTTAACTGCGAAAAGATAAAGCAGGTTTTCGGCTGGGTACCAAGATGGGACTATAGGAAGGCTGTTTCGGCTGTCGTCGAGTGGTCAAAGGTTTACCTTGAGTGCGGCGGAAGCTTCAAAGAGGATTCGGATATTCCGAGGGGCGCGGGAGCGCTTTCTGACATTGGCGATGTCATGGAAAAACAGATTGCGGATTACATAAGATAGATCATTTTGCTTACCACGAAAGGCATTTGAAATGTTTGAAAATATGAATGAACAGGAAGCGAGAGCAAGGATTCTTGATGAAGTGAAAGAATATGCTTCGCGCTTTCACAAAAGAAAAGAGTATAAGGAGGGCGACCGCATCTCCTACGGCGGAAGGGTTTATGACAGCGACGAGATGGTGAGTCTTGTCGACGCCTCGCTCAAGTTCTGGCTCACATCGGGTGAGTACACAAAAAGGTTTGAAAAGGAGTTTGCGGAATACCTCGGCGTTCCTTACTGTCTCCTGGTAAATTCAGGTTCGTCCGCCAATCTGCTCGCCTTCATGACCCTGACGTCAAGGCTTCTCGGCGAAAGAAGAATAAAACCCGGCGATGAGATTATAACGGTTGCGTGCGGTTTTCCGACGACTGTCGCGCCTATGATTCAGTACGGCTGCGTCCCTGTTTTTGTGGACGTGACGATACCGCAGTATAACATAGACGTTGATAAGCTTGAGGGAGCATATTCCGAAAAAACCAGGGCGGTCATGGTCGCCCACACACTCGGAAATCCGTTTGACCTTAGAGCCGTAAAGAGCTTCTGCGACAGGCACGGACTTTTCCTCATAGAGGACAACTGCGACGCGCTCGGTTCGGAATACGTGCTTGACGGTAAAACATATCTTACCGGAACGGTCGGCGATATAGGCACGTCAAGCTTCTACCCGCCTCACCACATGACGATGGGCGAGGGCGGCGCGGTTTACATGAAAGACCCGCTGCTTCGTAAAATTGCTCTTTCGCTCCGCGACTGGGGCCGCGACTGCATGTGTCCTTCGGGCTGCGACAACCTCTGCGGCCACAGGTTTGACAGGCAGTACGGCGAGCTTCCCGTCGGATACGATCACAAATACGTATATTCTCACCTTGGCTACAATCTGAAGGCAACCGACCTTCAGGCGGCAATCGGTGTCGAGCAGCTTAAAAAGTTCCCCTCTTTCGTCGAAAAGAGAAGGCACAATTTTAAGTTTCTGAAGGAAAATCTGTCCTCGCTTCTTAAAGATAGGGGGCTTTCAGACAGACTGATTCTTCCCGAGCCCTGCGGGAATTCAAACCCGAGCTGGTTCGGTTTCCTCATCACCTGCGTGAACGCCGGCGACAGGGACAAGATCGTTAAATACGTTGAGGCAAAAGGCGTCCAGACGAGGATGCTCTTTGCCGGAAATCTCATCAAGCATCCCTGCTTTGACGAGATGCGGCAGACGGGCGAGGGCTTCAGAGTTTACGGAGACCTTAAGAACACGGATTACATACTCGCCAATACGTTCTGGCTCGGCGTCTATCCCGGCATGAACGACGAAATGCTTTTATACATGGCTCGCGCGGTTGCGGAAGCGCTTGAGTCGTGACATATTACGGAGGTAATTATGACTGGAGTATTGCTTAACGGAGTTCTCGGCAGAATGGGCGAGGCTCTCGTAAGACTGATTTCCGAAAGTGACGACTTGAAGGTCGTATGCGGAATTGATGCAAAATATGACGGGACTTGCAAAAAGGCTTTCCCCGTTTACACTTCGCCGGCTGAGGTTCCTGCCGATACGGCTTTTGATGTGATAATAGATTTCTCGCATTTTTCGGCAGTTCCCGCTCTTCTTGAGTTTGCTGTGAAACGCGGCGTGAATGTCGTTTTATGCACTACGGGTCTTCCTAAAGAGACTCTTGAGCTTGTCGACAAGGCGTCGAAAAGCATCGGTATCTTCAAATCCGCCAATATGTCCGTCGGCATCCACGTACTTAGAAAGCTCTGCAAGGAGGCCGCTGTGCTCCTTGGCGATTTCGATATCGAGATAGTTGAGAAGCACCACAACAATAAACTTGACGCGCCTTCCGGCACGGCTCTTGCAATCGCGGAGAGCCTCAACGAGGCTAAAAACGGAAGCCTTGAATACGTTTACGATCGTCACTCGAGACTTGCGAAGAGGGGCAAACAGGAGCTCGGAATCAGCAGCATCAGGGGCGGAAATATTGTCGGCGACCACGACGTGATCTTTGCCGGCAGAAACGAAGTACTTGAGATTACACACAGGGCGCAGTCGCGCGAAGTTTTCGCGGACGGAGCTCTCAAGGCGGCTGTCTTTATGGCAGGAAAACCCGCCGGAAAATATGACATGGAGGATATGATCAAATGAAGAAGCTTATCACTGTTGTATTGGCGATTTCGATGCTTTCCGGACTCTCAGTCCTGCCTGTTTTTGCGGACGGCGACGGAACTGCCGCGGACTACGTTATGCCGGGTGCGATCGTTGATTTCACCACGCAGAAGGGCTATGACGATTTCTGCGCGAAGGCTGACGAGTTTGACCTTGTCTCTCTGACAACAGGCGAATACACGGTCCACGGAACCAACGGCAAGGTACAGTGGGAGCAGGTCGAAGAGGACGGACTCACTTTTGCAAGGTTCACGCCAATCGAACCGCTTGACGAGAAGGGCCTTGACAAGGACGGTGCGAGACCTTCCGACGAGGGCGACTTCAGAATGACAGCTGAGATTGAGTTTAACATTGCTGATTACGACTTCATTTCATTCTGCTACAGAACTTCTCCCAAGGCTCACCTTTCGCAGAACCAGATTTACGTAAGAGACGATCAGCACTCAGGTGAATTTGAAGGCACAAACGGCATGTGGACTTCCAACGCGCTCAAGAACAAGGGCGAGTGGACGATCAGAACAATTCAGATCAGCAAGAGTTTTTCTGCCGCAAGCGGAACCTTCAAGAGCATCAGAATTCCGATCGCAGGAAGAGTCAATGAGTATTTCGACATTCAGTACATTGTCGTATTCAACTCAAAAGACCTTTGCAATAACTTCAATATAAACGATTATCATACGGCTCTTGCGGCAAAAGAGCCCGAACCGACGGCAACTCCCGAAGCTGCAACTGTTGAGCCCGAAGATCCTACGGGCGAAGTTCCCACGGACGTTCCGGAGAGCACGGAAGCTGCAAAACCTGTTGAGACAGAAGGAAACTCCGGCAGCGGCAAAAAAGGCTGCGGAGGAACATTTTTCGGAGCTGGAGCGGCACTTGCGCTTGCGGCATTGCCGGCAGTTTTGAAAAAGAAAAAGAAATCATAATTTAAGGAGGTATTGGTTATGGTATCAGTTGCAATCGGCGGTATTCTTGCCGCACTTGCGGTAATATGCTTCGTTATCGCGGGTTATATTACAAAAAGAATCAAATCGAATTCTTATACGAACAAAAAACTTACGAGCGGAAGGATCGCCGCGGTGATCTTCGGACTCATTTTCGTGATCGCGCTCGTTGTGGTTCCTTCGAGTATTCACACCGTTGAGGCCGGAAGCATTGCCGTCGTAAAGCAGTTCGGCCGCGCTATAGACACAAGGTCTTCGGGCATGTACTTTGACCTTTGGTTTGTCCGCGAATATGTTGTTTACGACATCACGGTTCAGCAGGAGGACGTCCGCACGGCGGCATACTCCAAGGACGCTCAGCAGATGGACATCGAGATGGTCGTTCAGTACCAGATTCAGCCCGAACACGCTGTCGACATTATAAACAACTACGGCTCGCTCGAAAACCTCTCCAGCAGGATTCAGGCTGTTTCGATTGAAAAGGCCAAGACTGTTCTTTCCTCGAAATCGGCAATGAACATCATCGAGACTCGCGACACCGTATCTCCGACGATTGAAGATACGATCAAGAACGCAATCTCAGGCGACTACTACGTCAACATCACGACCGTCGTCGTCACCAATATCGACTTCTCCGACGCTTTCGAAAACACTGTTGAAGAGAAGATGATCGCGGAGCAGCAGAAGCTGAAAGCCGAGTACGAAAAGGACAAGGCTATCATCGAAGCCCAGAAGGAACTTGAAGTCGCAAAGCTCGAAGCTGAAGCTATCGTTGCTACGGCTGAGGGTAACGCTGACGCCAAGCTCGCAATCTCGCAGGCTGAGGCAGAAGCTATAAGACTCAAATCGGTTGAAATCGCGCGTATGCTTGGCTTCAAGATCAATGCATCCGAAAGCGGCGAAACAACCGTTTACACGATTGACTTTGAAGGCAAGACCGAAAAAGAAATCGCTGTTATTTCCGACTATCTCAAGTACATTGAGTACCTGAGCGCTTGGGACGGAAAGCTTCCGACAACGTACGTCACGGATTCGGGCGCGAGCATGATACTCCCCGCTCCTACAACGGAAACTTCGTCCGCGCAGCAGGCATCTAACTGAATTAAAACTACAAACTAAAGCCTTAGCCGCCGTGATCTTAAACGGCGGCTTTTGGCACCGTAACAATCTGACATTTATCTTTTGAGGAAACCGGGAATGGCTTTTATTGACAAGGATTTCATGCTTCAGGGAGATATCGCAAAGAAGCTTTATTTCGAAACGGCAAAGGACTGTCCTGTTTTTGACTATCACTGCCACATAAATCCGCAGGAAATCTATGAGGACAAGAGGTTTGACACTATAACGTCGGTTTGGCTTGGCGGTGACCACTACAAGTGGCGCCTCTTAAGGAGCAACGGCGTTCCGGAAAGGTTTATCACGGGCGACGCTTCCGACTATGAAAAGTTTGCAAAGTTTTGTGAGCTCATGCCCAAGCTTGCCGGAAACCCAATGTACGTCTGGTGTCATCTTGAACTTAAGATGTATTTCGGCTACGAAAAGCCGCTTTCAAAAGCCACCTGCGACGATGCGTGGAACTTTCTTAATAATAAGCTTGCCGATCCCTCGTTTTCTGCACGAAATATCATTAAGCGCTCAAACGTAAAGATGATTGGCACTACCGACGATCCCGCTGACGACCTTAGGTGGCACAGGCTTATCCGTGAAGATAAGACGTTTGACTTCTGCAGGGTACTTCCGTCTTTTCGCCCCGACAAGTCGCTTCACATCGAAAACGACGGCTTCGCTGAGTATATCGAAAAGCTCGGAAATGCCGCGGGTGTCAGAATCGTAAGTCTCAAAACGCTTAAGGAAGCGCTCTCAAAACGCCTTGACTTCTTTGTCTCAATGGGAATGAAAGCGACCGACCATGGCCTCAACTTCTTTGCGTTTTCTGACACAGACGACGTCACGGCTGACAAAATCTTCAAAAAAGGACTTTCGGGCATTAAACCTGACGCCAATGAAACAGTCGCGTACATGTCAAACCTTCTGAAGTTCCTTGGCGGTTTGTATGTAAAACACAACGTCGTGATGCAGATTCACTACGGCGCGCAGCGGAACGTTAACCGGCCCGCGTTCAAGGCGCTCGGCCCCGACACGGGTTATGACTGCATGTCGACAAGGCCTGCCTCAGACGAGCTCACGGCTTTCCTCAACGCGCTTCTTGAAGCTGACTCGCTTCCGAAGACCGTTATTTATTCCCTTAATCCTGCCGACAACGAGATGATCGACACTGTAATCGGCTCATTTCAGGGAGAGGGCGTCTGCGGAAAAATCCAGCACGGAGCCGCCTGGTGGTTTAACGACACAAAGCCGGGCATCGAGAAGCATCTTGAGTCGCTTGCAAACCTGACTGTCCTTGGCAATTTCATCGGTATGCTCACTGACTCGCGCTCGTTCCTTTCATACGCGCGCCACGACTACTTCAGAAGAATACTTTGTTCTTTCATTGGCGGTCTCGTCGAAAAGGGTGAATACCCGGACGACGAAGAGGCTTTGAAGGAGCTTGTTTCGAATATATGCTATAACAACGCGGTAAACTATTTCGGATAATCTGATTATCCCTGTGCACTGAAGAGGAGGATTATTATGGACTGTTTGGAATCACTGAAAAATGCAGGCGTTATACCTGTTATTACGATCAATGACGCAAAAAAGGCACCTTACGTCGCGGAAGCGCTCATGAAGGGCGGTATTAACTGCGCCGAGATTACGTTCAGAACTTCTGAGGCAGGCGAGGCGATAAGGCTTATAACCAAGACATATAAGGATTTCTTCGTCGCCGCAGGCACGGTTCTCACAAAAGATCAGGCGGATGCCGCCAAGGCATACGGCGCAAAGCTTTTCGTAGCCCCGGGCTACAACCAGGAGCTTCTTGACTATTGCGCTAAAATCGGTGTGCCTTTTATCCCGGGCGTCGCGACGCCTTCCGAAATCGGCGTCGCGCTTTACAAAGGTTTCTCTGTGCTGAAGCTTTTTCCTGCGGAGGGCCTTGGCGGTGTCAAATATCTGAAGGCCGTGAGCGCGCCTTACAATACGGTTGAGTTTATGCCGACGGGCGGTATTTCACTTGAAAATTTAAAGGATTACCTTTCGATGAAGCAGGTTCTTTGCTGCGGCGGAAGCTGGATCGCGCCCGCCAAGCTCATAGACGCTGACGATTATGAAACTATAACGAAGAATGCTTTTGAAGCTATGGCTGTTGTTAAGGAGGCAGTGAAATGAAGATAGTAACTTTCGGAGAGATAATGTTAAGGCTTGCCCCTGAAGGGTACACGAGGTTTTTTCAGACCGACAGAATGAATGCAACTTTCGGCGGAGCTGAGGCAAACGTTGCGGTTTCGCTTGCCGGGTTCGGACTTTCGTCGTCATTTGTAACAAAGCTTCCGAGCGGACCGATCGGAGAGGGCGCCGTAAGCTCGCTGAGATATTTCGGCGTTGATACAAAAAATATCGTCCGCGGCGGTAACCGACTCGGCATCTATTACATGGAGAAGGGCGCATCGCAAAGACCGAGCCTTTGCATCTATGACAGAAAGAATTCTGCAATATCTGAGTGCTCACCCGACGACTTTGACTGGGATGAAATCCTTTCCGATGCCTGCTGGTTCCATTTTACCGGCATCACACCCGCGCTTTCGGACAGCGTTTCTTTGGCGCTGCTTCAGGGTCTTAAAACCGCCAAGAAGCTTGGCGTCACCGTCTCCTGCGACATTAACTACAGGTCAAAGCTCTGGTCGCGCGAGAAGGCTTCAAACGTCATGACAAAGCTCATGGAGTATGTTGACATATGCATCTCAAACGAAGAGGACGCATCCGACGTTTTCGGAATCTCTGCAGGCTCATCAGACGCCTCAAAGGGCATCATCTCGGAAGAGGGCTACAGGGAAGTCGCCAAGAAGCTTGCCGACAGGTTCGGCTTCAAGTACGTCGCAATCACTATGCGCTCATCCAAATCCGCCAATGACAACGACTGGCAGGCGCTCCTCTACGACGGAAAAGCTTTCAACATTTCAAACAAGTACTCGATTCACATTGTCGACAGAGTCGGCGGCGGAGACTCCTTTGCGGCAGGCCTTATTTACGCGCTGATTTCCGGCAAGGATTCAAAAGAAGCTATAGACTTTGCAACCTGCGCAAGCTGCCTCAAGCAGACAATCGAAGGCGACTTCAACAGGGTGACAGTTTCGGAAGTCGAAAAGCTTTTGAAGGGCGACTCGACCGGAAGAGTTAAACGTTAAAACTTCCTGAATTTAGATAAAAACTAAAGGACTTCTGCTAAACCGCAAAAGTCCTTTTTTATTGTATCGGCGTATTCGAATCATTCTTCTGTTTCAAGAACCGCAATTCCGAGGTCTTTAAGAACCTGCTCGCCGTCGGGAAGTGCCGGGCATCCGCTCATGAGCTCTGAAGCGTTTTGAACCTTCGGGAAAGCGACAACGTCTCTCAAACTGTCGGCGCCGCACATTACCATCGAAAGTCTGTCAAGGCCCATACCGGAACCGCCGTGCGGAGGTCCGCCGTACTTGTAGGCGTCAACGAGGAATCCGAACTTTCTGTCAATCTCTTCCTTGGTGAGTCCGAGAGCCGCAAACATCTTCTCCTGAAGCTGCCAGTCAGTGATTCTGATGGATCCTGAGAGAAGCTCAGTGCCGTTTAAAACCATGTCGTAGCACTTGGCCCTCACTTTTCCGGGGTCGGATTCGAGGTAGGGCAGGCACTCTTCGAGAGGCATTGTGAAAGGATGGTGCATCGCATCCCAGTGGTTTGTCTCGTCGTTCCACTCAAAGAACGGGAACTCGGTGATCCAGAGGAAGTTGAACTGATCCTTGGGGATGATGTCGAGCTTTCTTGCAACGATCTGGCGGAGGGCGCCGAGAGTCGGAAGAACGACTTTGTCCTTGTCGGCAATGATGAGCATCACGTCGCCTTTTTTCATGCCGGCCGCATTGGTTATAGCCTCAAGCTCGCCTTCTTTAAGGAATTTTGCAAACGAGCAGTTTGGCACGTCCTCGACCCACCTGATGTAGGCAAGACCCTTGGCGCCAATGCCTTTCGCATGCTCTGTGAGCTTGTCGATTTCTTTTCTGGTAAGAACCTCAGCGGAGTTTTCGGCAACGATGCATCTCACGCTTCCGCCTTGCTCGATCGCCTGGCTGAAGACCATGAATTCAACGTTTTTGACAGTCTCTGAAAGATCCTGAATCTCAAGACCGTATCTTGTGTCAGGCTTGTCGGTTCCGTAGCGGCTCATGGATTCTGCAAAAGTGAGCTTTTGCATCGGCGTCTTCACGTCGACACCGAGAACTTCCTTAAAGACGCGCTTTATGAAGCCTTCGTTCATCTCCATGATGTCTTCTTGGGTCGCAAAGGACATTTCAAGGTCGATCTGGGTGAATTCGGGCTGCCTGTCGGCGCGGAGGTCCTCATCGCGGAAGCACCTTGCAATCTGGATGTAGCGGTCAAAACCTGCAACCATCAGAAGCTGCTTGTAAATCTGAGGCGACTGGGGAAGGGCGTAGAAGTGGCCCTTGTGGATGCGCGAAGGCACGAGATAGTCCCTTGCTCCTTCGGGAGTGGGCTTTATCATCATTGGCGTCTCTATCTCGTAGAAACCGTTCTCGTAGTAGTATTGGCGTGCGACCCTCGCGATTTCGTGGCGCATCCTGATGTTGCGCTGAAGCTCGGGTCTCCTTAAATCCAAATAGCGGTACTTAAGAGCCGTCTCGTCCTTGACCTTTTTGTTGTCGTTGATCTCGATTGGCGGCGTCTGGGCCGCAGAAAGAATCTTGATGGATTTTACGTCGATCTCAAGAGCGCCTGTTTTGAGGTTTGTGTTTACCGCGCCGCCGCGTTTTACGACGATACCGTGCACGCAGATAACGTACTCGGCTCTGCAGGAGAGCGCTTTTTCGAACACCTCGGGATCGGTCTTGTCGCCAAAGGCAAGCTGCACGATACCTGTTCTGTCGCGAAGGTCGATGAAGACGAGCGAACCGAGGTCGCGCCTTCTCTGGACCCATCCCATGACGCAGATGTTATCGCCAATCATATTCTCGGACACTTCCGCACAGTAACAAGTGCGCCTGTCCTCAGAAGTTAAAAATTCAGACATAAAGTTAATTCTCCCGGTTAAGAAGTTTTTTTAGTTTAAATCGGTTATATTGCAGGGTCAGTCGTGCGGATTTCCCTCTGCGTCAAAGAGCGGAAGCTTTTCGAGGAAAATGATATCGTCTCTCTTGGCGGCTTTTCCCTCGGCAAGAATAGCCATCCTTGCAACGATGTTTCCGCCTGCCTTTTCGACAAGCGCTTCAACACCGCGGATAGACTCGCCTGTGGAGATAACGTCGTCAAGAACGATGATCCTCTTTCCTTTCATGAGCTCTGCATCGGCAACGTCAAGATAAAGCTCCTGCCACCTTGCCGTGGTGATTGATCTTACTTTGGCGCTGAAAACGCCTCTCATATAAAGCTTGGGTTCCTTCCTTGCGAGAAGGTATTTGCGGTTGCCGTCAAGCCTTGACATCTCGTGAATGAGCGGAATGGATTTGGCTTCAGGCGAAATAATGTAGTCGTACTCGGGTGCTTTTTCAAGAAGCGCTTTTGCACATGCTGTTGTGAGCTCGGGGTCTCCGAAAATAACGAAGGCGCCAATCTTAAAGTCTTCGTTGAGCGGGCAAAGCGGAAGGTCTCTCTCAAGACCGGCAATCGTCATATGATAAAACTGTTGTGACATTTGTAGTGCCTCCTGAATTAAATTACAGGCGCCCGGAAATCGGGCTTTTCCCAAATTTTTATTTTATAACTAAGCAGTGTGTGTGTCAAGAAAAAACTCGCCAATGAGCCCCATTGACAAGTGCCTTCCGCAGCTCTTTGATACCGCCAAAATATGCTTTTTCGGGAGGTGATTTTTTGCTAAAATATGAGTAATTAAAAGCCTAGCGTCAAAAGGAGCAAAAATGAAGACAACCTACGAATTTCTCAAGGAAAAGATGCAGACCGTAAAGCCGTCCTTTTCCTATCCCGGAAATAACTTTGATGAGTGGAAAACTGCCGCAAGAAAAAGGCTGAGAGAGCTTATATGCATTGATAAGGTTGAGCCCGCGGAGCCTGATGTTCGAATTGAGTATGAGAAAGACATTGGCGGTTTCAAAGAGACCCGGTTTACGTTTCAGAGCGAGGAAGGGTACCGGATTCCGTGCCATCTGCTTGTTCCGGAAAATGTTGTGAGGCCTCCGCTTATGATCTGTCTTCAGGGTCACTCGCCGGGCATGCACCTTTCGCTCGGAAGGCCGAAGAATGAGAGCGAGCGCGAGTTTATAAAAAACGAGGACGGGGACTACGCGCTGATTGCCGTCAAGAACGGTTTTGCTGCGCTTACGGTTGAGCAGAGGAACTTCGGTGAGCTTGGCGGCACATACTGTTTTCCTTCTGCGATGACGGATCTTCTCATGGGTAGGACCACGATCGGCGACAGGGTTTTTGACATCATGAGGGCGATTGACGTTATGGAGAAAAGCTTTTCTGACTCCGTTGACACCGGACTGATTTCAATCATGGGGCACTCAGGCGGAGGCACTGCGGCTACATATACGGCGGCTCTTGAGGACCGCATTAAGCTTGTTGTGTGCTCGTGCGCGATGGCTTCATTTAAAGATTCGATAGGGGCAATCGAACACTGCGCCTGCAACTACGTCCCCGGTATCGCCAATGTGTTTGACATGTCAGACCTCATGGCCATGGCCTGCCCGAAATACTTCGTCCAGGTCTCAGGGCTTAAGGACGATATTTTCCCTTATTTTGCGGCTGAAAAAGTGTTTAACGACGGTAAAAGAGCTTATGAAGAAAAGGGCGCTGAAGACCGCTGCGCGCTAGTTAAAGGCCCTTATGGCCACAGGTTTTATGCAGACGAAACCTATAAGGTTGTAAAACGGTTTTTAGGTATATAAAAAATCCGCTCTCTTGGGCTTTTAAGCTTTGCCTTAAAGAGAGCGGAGCAGTTTAACTGTTTACATGAAGTTTTCGGCAAACAGATGTCCGAGCTTTATAACGCAATCCGAGTCGTAGTGGTAGATGTCAACTTCCTCAGGCGGCTCGTTTTTCGTTGTAAGGCCTTCACCGATCGTATCGATGTACCTGCAGTCGCTGCGGCTTTCTGCATACTTTCGTTTTTCCTCGTTGAGCTCCTTGTAGAGAGGCCAGATTTCGCTGATGCCTGCGTCTACGTAGATGCAGCCGTCAAAAAGTCCTTTAAAAGTACCGGCAAGGTCGTTTATCATCGCATCGTATAGCCTCGTGTACTGCGCAGTCGTTTCGGGCTGGCAGGCGTCGTTTTCTCCCTGCATCCAGCAGAAGGCTTTGACCTCGGGCTGATAACCCTTGGCGGTAAGATAATCGATGCTTTCCCTTAAAATCTTGACCAGCTCGTTATATGCCCAGCCGGCTCTTATAGGCTCGCCCGTACCGTACTCAAGAAGTATATTTTCCTTCTGGTCGGCATAGGCAGTGGGGTCGTATTTTTTGTCACCGGACGGCGAGACAAAATCGGTGTGAAGGGACATGCCGCCGTACGCGCATTTCACTATAAAGAACTCTTTTCCGGGGAACTTCTCGTCAAGTGCCTCGGCAATGCCAAGCTCAGGGCCAATCGTAGGTTTTGTGACTTCGGTGCATCCGACGGTTGTCTTAACGAAGCCGTCAGATTTCTTGTCGTGTGAATAGTAGTTGATGAGAATGTTTTCGTAACCCTCTTTCCATTTTTTTATGCGGTCATCGCCAAAGTGCTTCGGCAGGCATTCTATACGGCCGACTCCGACTGCGTTTGACTGACCCGAAAGAATAATAATCTCAGCTTTTTTCATAATGATACCTCATATATATTGCACGCAGGTTAAAAAAATCGGAGCAAAGATAACCTTTGCTCCGACCGTGGTCGAGATGACAGGATTTGAACCTGCGACTTCTGCGTCCCGAACGCAGCGCTCTACCAAACTGAGCCACATCTCGAAGGCACGGAAGCCATGATATCATTATTTTGTTTCCGTGTCAAATGATTTTTGAGCCTGCGGAGCTCTTTAAGCATCGTTTTTATTTCGATTTTGTTTTTTCTTTCTCACCGTATCCGGCCTTCGTAAGGGCGTCGATATAATCCTCAAAAGAGTTCTCCTCTGCGCCGAGATAGTAGTGGTTTGAATAGTTCCTGCCTGCCCTTGTCGTCCAGGTTATCTGGTAAAAATGTCCGGGGGTGAGGGCGAGCTCGCAGAGCGGATTTGTGCTGAAAGATGCAATCTCCGAAATACCTGTCGTGATGAGCGATGCGCCGCCGGTTATATCTTTAACGATATACGTAATCTGGTCTCCGTAGGGAAGGTCGTTGACGGCAAACAGGCTGTGCGAGTCACCGCTTTTAACTATCATAAGGCAGAGCGGCGAAAGAATCTTCTTAACGAAGCTGCACGCAATCTTCTTGGTGAGGAAATAGTCAATGACAGACTCCGAAATCAGCGGGTGACCGTCGTTCAGGTTAAACGGAATGATTCCTCCGGCCTTGTCGCTGTTTGCCCTGTAAAACTCAAGGTATTTCTTGATGCTCTCAGCCTGCACAATCTGGCTCATCTTGAGAATTTCGGATTTTGTCTTATCTTCGCAGCTGAACATGACACCGACAGCTTTCTCGATAAACTGCGAATCGTCTTTTTCGATGCTGCCGCCAATGTGACATCCGATTTTCTCATCAAAGCTTCCGTCAGAAGCGGGCATAAACGAGCCGTCGTCAATTATCTTTTCAAGCGACTTTTCGTCGGGAAGCGAGGCATTTGAAACTGATCCCGTAAAGAAACCGCCGAGCTTTTCAAGCGCATCTTCTTTACCAAACACGTCAGAGGCGCTTCCAATGTCACAGAACGGGTTACCTATAAAAGGTATTTCAGGTGCAAGGTCATTTGCTGCGGATTTAAAGATGCCGCAAAGAATCCTGTTTTCGTCTTCGTTAAATGAAATCGCGGCGACGGAGGAGTGGTTTCTTATCCTTGAAATCTGGTAAACGGCCTCGTCGGAGAGTGCCTTGGCGTTTTCATTTTCGTCGGTAAAAGCGCTTTCTGCTCCCGGAATGACCTGAATCACCGTGATGCCGCTCTTGTCGCACGCGTCAAGGAAGCTCTCGGGCGCGTAGGCGCCTTCGTATCTTAAAACGTTGAGGTTCATGTCGGAGGCAAGCGACGTGAGATTTTCGATCTTCTCGTCGTCCTCGCACTTATAGAGTTCGGTTGGGCCGACAGTTGCACCGCTTAAGAACACTTTGTTGCCGCTGATTGAGAACGAAATGTCATTGGCGTTTTTGCCTGTGTTTTCGGCTTTAAGCTCCCTGATGCCTATCTTTGTGTCGAAAATTTCAAGCTGCTTGCCGGCGTCAAGAATCGTTATCGAGGCGTCATAGAGGCAGGGTCTTCCGTAGTTTTTGGGCCACCAGAGCTTTGGGCGGGGTACTTCGACTTTGCAGTCGATCTTATCGCCAAAAACATCGCCTTCCGTCTGATAAGTCCTGTTTTCGTCCTTCACAACGGCTCTGTACCTTAGGTGGCTGAGCTCGTGTCTGCAGTCCTGTCTCACTTCGACGTCTGCGGTGAAGCGGACCTTGGCGGTGTCGTTTTCCCTGTCAATCTCAGCAGTTCTTGCGTATGCATTCTTGATCTCGCACTTTCTCTTTCTGCGGACGATCACTGCGCCGTCGATGCCCTTGGTGTTTGCACAAACTCCGCCTGCAGCTTTGAAGCGCTTTTTCCCGGTCGGTAGAATGTGAACAACGACTGTGTTTGAGCCTTCCTTGATCGCGTCCGAAATCTCGTATTCCCTGATGATGCAGTTCGTCTTAAGAACCTTCTCACCGTTAATATAGATAACTGCGTTTGCGTTAAGGCTTTCAAACTTAAGGCACGAATAGTCGTAAGCGTTAAAAGTTGAGAAGTACCAGACGTGCGTGTCTTTGTACTTGTCAATGTTCTTTATGTTTGACGAGAGGGCGTAGTCCTGCTCGATGCCGAGGCGCACGAGCTCGCACTCAAAGTTACCGGGCACATGTCCCGAGATAACAGAGAGGCCGGCTTTTTTAATCTCCTCAGGGGTCTTGAAATCAATCCCCATTTGGATATTGCCATCAAAGTTATTAGTATAAGCTATTTCCCAATTCATATAAAACCCCTTTAAAATTGCCCATAATCAGGCAGGTTTAGTTAATCCCCCGATTTGTGGCTCTTTACGCAAGTCGCAAATTCGACTTAATACAAGAACTATCTTCGTAAAGCGCTCAAGGTGTCTGACGACTATTACTTGCGACTTGCGTAAAGAGCCAAAAATCAATTTATTTACTTTTCAATCTATTTTTTCTGCAATAGGCTTCCTGCCTTTGAATACGAACGTATGAGTAAAGCCGCATGATTTCAGGAACCCGCCAAAGCGCTCAAACTCATACCCCACAAGCTCAGGTTTGTGCGCATCGCTCCCTATTGTGACAAGCTCGCCGCCAAGCTCTTTATAACGAATCCAGATGTCTCTGTCGGGTTCGACCCGTCCCGCCGTTTTTGTGTTAAACTCAAGCGCGACGTTTTTCGAGATGACCGTCTTCAGAAACTCGTCAATGAGGTCCGGAAAATCCCTGTAGCGGAGCGTCCTGTTCTCGTAGGGCGCGTACCTTGTTGAGTAGTCGAAGTGGCCGACGGTGTCGTAGTTGTCCCAGAGTTTTGCATTGGCGATAAGGGTGCGAAGAAGGATTGTGTAGGCTTCCTCCATCGTCTTGCCTTCAAAGAAAATCTTCTCGTAAGGGTCTGACCCTTCTATGATGTGGGTTGAGCCTATGACGTAGTCAAAATCGTATTCCAAAAGCTTCTTTGCATTGCTCTCTCTTATGTTTTCGAAGGGCTGGTGCCCCGTCTCGATTCCGTTTAGAATTGTGATCTTTTTGCCGTAGATTTCCTTGAGGTTTTCAATCTCTTCGGTACGTTTTGCGGTGTCAAAGTTGTAGTCGGTTTTTCCGCACTTTACTCCGTGGTCGTAGTGATCCGTAAAGGCAATGTATTTTTGACCGTTCTCAATAGCTTTTATGATATTGGAAGCGGGATTTGATTTGGAATCGGGTGAAAAATATGTATGCGTATGTGTGTCGGAAAGCATCTCACTTCACCTCCGCCGTGATTATATATCTTTTAACATAAAAATGCAATTTGCGCGCCTTGAATATCGGCCCGGAATAAACTAAAATATCAGGAAGCAAGACCCCTCTGCATAGGGTTTTGACATCGCCGATACGAAAAGATGAGCCGAAAATGAAAAACAAGAGTTTTAAAGAAGAATACCTTGAAAATTTCGAAGCGCTGAAGTCAGTGCTAAGCGACAACGTTTTTGCGTATGAAAAAACAGCCGGGGCTTTTGAAGATGACTTCAAAAAGCTTGCCGGGAAGATCTCTATAAAGAGTCTGTTTGTGGTCTCGGGTATTCCGCTTGACAGGCTCTCCGTTAAGGCCGGGTTTGACTCACTTGATGCGAAAATCACCTATTTTACTGGCTTTTCACCGAATCCCAAGATTGAAGAGATAAACGCCGGCGGAAAAGAGCTTATGACGTCAGACAGTGACGCGATAGTTTGCATAGGCGGGGGAAGCGCAATCGACACCGCCAAGTGCATCCGCCATTTTGCCGGAAAATCCGTCCCGCTTATCGCAATCCCCACAACCGCGGGAACAGGAAGCGAGACCACAAAGTTTGCGGTTTATTACAAGGAGGGCGTAAAGCAGTCGCTCGAGAGTGAAAGCCTGCTTCCCGACTACGTATTCCTCTGCGGCGAGCTTCTTGACACGCTCCCCGACTACCAGAGAAAGTGCACGTTTCTTGACGCTTACTGCCAATGCTGCGAAAGCGCTTTCGGCAACAGACGTACGGAAGAGAGCAAGCAGATTGCCTTCACGGGCATGAAAGCGCTCGCATTTATTAAGAACATCTATTTCGATAAATCTTTCAGACTTCCCGAAGATGACGCCAATGCGCTCCCGTCTCTTAACCTATACGCGCTCCTTTCGTCTTACTGCTCCGGAAGATCCATAAACTTTACGAGGACTGCGGCTCCCCACGCGATGAGCTACAAGCTGAGCGCACTTCACAGGATTCCTCACGGACATGCGGTTGCCCTTTGTTTCAGACCTAATTTCGAGAAGATTTATGAGGCTTTTAAAGACGACAAAGAGGGCGAGATGTACGGTATCGTAAAAAAGATTGCGGATATCACTTTCGGTGTGAGCCCTGAAGACTATGCTACATCATTCAGAGATTTCTTAAAGTCAATAAGTATGAGTGAGGAACCGGTGAGTGAAGAGGAGGCTGAGGCATTGGCGAGTTCGGTAAATGAGCAGAGGCTTGCCAACAACCCCGTTAAGTTCAGTCACGAAGAACTTGTAAAAATGTACCTTTCGATAGGACGCTGAAAAAAAGGCAATCCCGTGCGATGCGGAATTGCCTTTAACTTTATGTTGAGGAATATTTATCTTACGATTTCGATGAATTTTCCTTCGCCCGAAATGAACTCGAGTTCAATCTCATAAGCGGCGCCCATCTGTTCGATACCGTTTGAACCAAAGACTTTATATTCTGTAAGTTTGTTAAACTTAATCGTCGAGCGCTGGTTGTAGTATGAGTCGCAGCTTAAAAGATAAAGACCTTTTTCGCCGGTATTTTTCTCGAAGCACCCGCAGAGCATTCCTTCATCTGAAGCGGTGATCTCTTTTACGTCCGCAAACTGACTGAGCCTGTACTCGTCAAGTATACCGTCTTCCCAGCTTTGAGGGATGTTCTTATACATCAGTCCCTTGAAATTATAGCCAAGGTAAACGCCTTTCATGCCGTCAATCTCAGCGCAGGTCTTCTGAACGAGGTTGTAGGTTTCTCTGATCGTGCCGTCGTATTCAACCATTCCGAGGAAGAAACCTTCGTTCGTCTCACCGTCAATCGGAGTCACGTAGAGGAAGTATGAGTAGCCTTTAAGCCCGAAAAGAAGGTGGAAATGAGTAAGGAATCTGAGCTCGCCAAGCTTCGGCGTCCTCGTTCCGCTCCATTCGCCGCTCTGTACAAAGCCCCAGGCGGGGAGGTTGTTTGCGGCTGCGGTCCTTGCGATTTCGCACATGTTTTTAATCGCGCCTGCATACATTTTTTCGTCGCCGCTCGAGTTCTGCCTGTAGGGGTAGTAGTCAAACGAAACGACGTCTGAGTGCGCGGCGGTAAAATATTTCTCAAGGTAGTCTCTGTAGGGGTTCTCTCCGCCGCTCACGCCAAGCTGCGCATTGCTCGCATAATTAGGAAGAAAATTCACCATGATAAGCTTGTCCGGCGAGCATATCTCCCTTATTTTTTGATACTGTGTCTCAAGAAGCGGGAACATGTCGGTATTCGGCTCATCAAACATGTTATAGCCAATGACACAAGGATGGCTGTCGTACTTCTCAACGATCCTCAGGTTGTTCTTGATGTCTGTTTCCGAAGCAATCCTGTTCAGAGAAATCATAATCTTAAGACCGTTTTTCTCGCAAGCTTCAAGAAGCTTTTCCATCTGCTTTTTGGAGGCGGTCTCGCCGTAGGTGCATATCATGTTAACGCCTGAATCTTTGACTTTCTTGTATTCCGCGTCGTAATCCTCCTGGGGCTGGCTCATTTTGAGGCGTGGGGTCACCCAGATGCCGCGGAGGAGCTCATTGGCGGTAACCTTGCTTTCGGCTTCTTTCATCTCTTCCTCTGTTGCGGTGTAGGGCTTAAGTTCCTTATCCGCGGGAGTCTCTTCGCTTTTTGCGGTTGGCTCGGGAGTCTTTGCGTTTTCAGGGCTTGTGCCGCATGCAGAGATTCCGAAGCAAAGGGCTGCGCACAGTATAACGGCGGCTGTCTTTCTGATGTTCATTTTGTGTCCTCCGGCATAGAATATACCAAAAAACGGCAATATGTTGTTTTCATTCATGTCAAAACAGTTGAAAACATGATCCGCTTTCGTTATAATGATTATAACATTTCGGGCACGCTTTTAACAGTGCCTTTTGACTCATAATGCGGAGGTTGATATGTCAGAATTTCCTATCGGTTTACAGATGTACTCAGTGAGAGATGATCTCGCTTCGGACTTTGAGGGGACGATTAAAGCTGTTGCCGGTATGGGATATGACGGCGTCGAGTTTGCGGGTCTTTACGGGCACACACCGGCTGAGGCCAAGGCGGTCTGCGACAGGTACGGAGTCAAAATAGTTTCGATACATTCGTCTCTTGAGGAGCTTTCGAGCGATCCCGAAGGTTTCGTGAAGGATTTTGCCTCAAGCGGCTGCGAAAATATAGTAATCACATATCTCCTTGAGGACTTCAGAGCGGGTCATCCGAGGTTTGGCGAGGTGATCGAAGGCGCCAAGGTCATTGGCGGTGTCTGCAACAGGTACGGACTGAACCTTCTTTACCATAACCACGACTTTGACTTCGCCAAGGTCGGCGGCGATTATGCGCTTGACGTTCTATACAGGGAGGTACCGGCTGAGCTTCTTAAGTCGGAACTTGATACGTGCTGGATTGATTACGTCGGCGTCGATCCCGCGGAGTACATAAGGAAGTATGCTGGAAGGGCGCCCGTTATTCACCTCAAGGATTTCGTGATGCCCGGTAAAAAGTCCGAGAAGGGCGGTCCGAACGTCGGCATTGACGGTATCGAGTTTGACAAGGTTGAATCTTTTTGGTTCAGGCCTGTCGGGTACGGTGTACTTAACGTTGACAATATCGTTGACGCGGCGCGTTTTGCCGGAACAAAGTGGCTGGTCGTTGAGCAGGATATGCCTGCGCTCGGAAAGAGTGCTCTTGAGTGCGCACAGATGAGCGTAGAGTTTTTAAAGAAGACCTACGGCTGAGCATTTTTTAAGAAATAAAGGTTAAAACAACCAAAATTATATATATTTCGGAGGAATTATGAGCGATAAAGTATTGAGCCAATTCACACCTGAGAAGGCTGAAAAGAAAGTTAAAGCCGCCAAGAAATTCAGATACGGTATCATCGGAACCGGCTGGATAGCTGAGGCGCACGTAGAGAGCATCAAGCTCATGGACGACGTTGAAATCGTCGCAATGGCTGACCTCGTACCCGGCAAGGCAGAGGCTTTTGCAAAGAAGCTCGGCCTTGATGCCGCCAAGATCCACTACTATCCTTCTCACAAAGAGATGATCGACAATGAGAAGCTCGACGGTGTTTCCATCTGCACATACAACGCAACTCACGCTGAGTGCGCTATCTACTCCCTTGAGCACGGCGTCAACGTTCTCCTTGAGAAACCCTTCACGGTTACTCTTGACGAGGCTATAGCTGTCTGCAAGGCCGAGAAGAAATCGAAGAAGCTCCTTACGATCGGCATCCAGCCGCGTATGGACAATAACATGAAAGAAATCAAGCGCATTGTCGATTCCGGCGAGCTTGGAAAAGTTTACTACATCAGAATCGGCGGCGGCAGAAGAAGAGGCGTTCCGAACTCGACATTTATTGAGAAGAGGACTGCGGGCATCGGTGCCCTTGGCGATATCGGATGCTACGCTCTTGATATGGTTCTCAATGCGATCGACTATCCGAAGCCGCTCACCGTTTCCGGATACAAGTCGGCTTTCTTCGGAAACAATCCGAAGTACAACAATCCCGAGGACGCAGCAAGGTTTGACGTTGACGATTTCGCGGCAGGCTTCGTGAGACTTGAGGGCGGCATCATCGTCGACTTCATCACTTCATGGGCGACCCACATCAACACCCCCGGCGACACAATCATCCTCGGCACGGAGGGCGCTCTCAGAATTCCTTCGACAGACTGCTGGAACGGCACGGTCGGCGGACAGATGACACTTTACAAGGACGTTGCGGGTCTCCAGACAGAGATCAAGCTCCCGTTGCTTCCCGACGTTCCTTACGGACTCTTCTACCAGAAAATCAAGTCGTTCGTTGACGCGGTAAGATTCAATCTTCCTTCACCGGTTCCGTCGTCTCAGATCCTTTACAACCAGGCTATAATTGACGGTATCGTGAAGTCATCAGAGCTCGGAAAAGAGATCGAGGTTAAGATCCCGAAAATCTGAAGTTAAAGCGTTAAAAGTATAAAAAGAAATCCGGAACGCGGCTTTTTGGGCTTGCGTTCCGGATTTTTTGCGGTTTTACAGGTTAAGAAGGTTTATTAACCCTTCTTCCTCATGATGATCACGACTACTATTGTGATAGCTGCGATAACGCCGAATATCGAGAGGATTACCGCAAACGTGAGGCCTGCGCTCGCTTTTGTGTTTTCCTTTGAGGGTTCTTCGGTTGCCTGCTCGTAGGGTTTCTGAGTCGGTGTCTCAAGAGGCTTTTGTGTCTCGGTTCCGGGAGCGGGTGTTTCCGCAGAAGTTGCTTTTCTGTAGCTGCAGACGGTGCAGAAGCCTTCTTCGTTCAGCGTGTGGTATTCCTTGGCGGTAATTTCGCCGCAGTCGCACTGGTTCCAGTGGAAGTCGTCATCATACTTCATCGTGAAAACGTGCTCGTGCGTGGGTTCAAGGACCGGAATCTCCTCTTCGAGGATGTACCCGCAGACTGTGCAGCTCTTCTGCCTGATGCCCGTGTCGGTAAGTGTTGCGGCTTTTATAATCTCATAGTCGCCGAACGTGTGATCCTTTGTGTTAAGGTGCTTTCCGCACTTGCAGAGCGTGAAATGGCCGTTTTCGTCGCAGGAGATGCTGCCGCCAATGTGATTCTCGGAATCGATTGCAAGCAGCGCCTCAGACTCCGTTATTTCCTTATTGTTTGAGTCAAAAAGCTTTCCGCAGATCGTGCAGACTTTGTGTGATCTGCAGCCTTCCTCAACGCACGTCGGGCGCTTCATCGAGACGTTTACGAAGTTGTGGCCGTTTGCGGGAACGCTTATATGCTCTTCATAACCGCAGGCTTCGCAGGTATGTTTCACTGTTCCCGCGCCTGTGCAGCCGCCTCCGAAAGTCTTTTCATATTCCCCGAACGCGTGGTCAATAACGCCCGAAATATAGGTAATTTTAAGATTGCTGCCGTCAGCTTCAGTCATTGCCTGCTCGCCGCCGACAAGGACCTTGGCGTTAGGTGCAAACACATATCCGTCTTCGGGTTTGAGGACGATTGTGAGGAGGTAGCCGGTCTTGCATTCGAAGGCATTGGCGGTATCCCAGGATGACGAAATGACTCTTGCGTGACTTGATTCGGAAACCGTGCATGAACCGTCGGGCATTTTGCCGGCAACAGGCTTAACTATGCCGCCGATATCGACAAGACTGATCTCGCCCGAATCCGACATGACCGTCGCCTTGACGTTTGCCCAGGCGTCGCTGCAGCTTAAAATACAGCCGAGCATACCCGCATCCGAAGTGACACTTATTTCAGCAGGGTCCACGTAATAGCTTCCCCTTGAAAACTCAACTTCAATCTCGTACTTTGTGCCGGGGAGAATCTTTGTCGCGAGCACCTGGTCGATGTTTCCGTCAAAACCGAGCGACCATTTGTTGTCAAACGTGCGCTTGATGTAGTACTGCTTGCCGTCAACGCTGATGTAGTAGTTAACGTTAATGCGCGAGTCGCCGCCGCGGGAAACTTTGATGCCCGAAACTATATCGCCAATGCACTTCTCCGGCGTAAGCTCCGGAATCTCAACGACTCCGTCCGCCTTGTCAAAGCAGTAAACCCTGACGGTTCCTTTCAGAGTGTTGTCTTGAACGCTCGAATCGAGCCTGTCTCCGTTTTTGTGGAAGAGCTGTGCGTTATCACTGAATACGCAGTCTGAGCCGCAGCTTACTGTCACTTCAAGTATGTACCAGCCGCTTTCAAGATTGGTTCCCACCGAAACCGGAACTGCGCTCTCCGCATCGTTTCCTTTCATCCATTTATAGCTTACTATCTGTGCTTTTGATGAAAGGTCAGACGAAAGTTTTGCGATACCGAGCTTTTCGCCCGTTATGAGCGCAGGCATGTCAAGCACAACCTCGCTTATAAGCTCGCGGCCTTCCTTTTCGTATTTTTCGTAACCGCAGACGGTGCAGGTATAAGTTGTGATGCCTTCCGATTCGGTTCCGGCGTCAAACGTGTGAGCCTCGGCCGCTCCTTTTTCGCCGCAGACAGAGCACACGCTGTAGTGGCCGTTCCGGTCATAACTCATAAACTCATCGCTCTTTGTGTGGTCGCAGCCCGCATATATTACATCGGTTGAAACGGTGATGACCTTGGCGTTTTCGGTTACAGAATCAATAGCCGTTTCTTTACCGTTAATGGTTACCTTGGCGTCTTCTTTGAAAACGTATCCGTCCTTTGCGGTGACGATGAGCATCGCCTTATAGCTGCCTGATTTTATCTGAAGGTTCTCGCCGCGTTTATGGCTTCCGTTGTCGTTCCAGACTGCCTCGACTGTCGCCTTGCCGCCAATGCATTTATACGTCTCTGGTCCTACCGTATCGCCGATACCGGGATTTCCGCTAAGCGCAATCTCATCAATGAAACTGTCCTTGCTTACCGTAAAGAAGAGGTCGTTTTCGGAAAAGAAAGTCACCGAATGGGTTTTAACCGCATCAAAAGTCTCCTCGGCTTTAACTCTTAAAAGATAATCCTTGCCTGCAGAGATTTTCGTGAAAAGTGTCAGAACGTCAAAAGTGTCCGCTCCGAAAGCTTTGAAATCCTCGGCAAGATCATACGTGCCTGCTTTGTTCTTGACGTAAAGTGCCGCGTATTTTGTGATTTTGTCGCCTGCGTCTTCAAACTCGGCAGCTTCAAAATAGCTTCCGCTG